>Ga0116117_1000003_pt1 | contig 232681 bp, 195 predicted proteins | sample June2015DPH_11_1_FD_89790 | JGI IMG/M metagenome (GOLD analysis project Ga0116117, IMG submission 89790) | Peatland microbial communities from SPRUCE experiment site at the Marcell Experimental Forest, Minnesota, USA - June2015DPH_11_10 | ecosystem: Environmental > Terrestrial > Soil >... | reverse complement strand
GAGTTCGAGCCCCGAGGGTCTGGCGCAGTTGGATGCGATGGTCAAGCGCTACCGCAATTCGCCGTCGATCATTCTCTGGTCGATTGGCAACGAGGAGTGGCATCTGCAGAATGACGAGATGGCCGAGCAGGGCGCGAAGATTGCCGCGACCATGGTGCGGCGCTGCCACGAGCTCGACACCACGCGCGTGGTTTCGGCGGCGGTGAACGGCGACAACAAGAAAGGCGTCAGCGAGGCCGTCGATATTATCGGCTTCAATTATCAGTTGCAGTTCCCGGATGAATTTCACAAGAAGAATCCCAAGCTTGCTATCTACGGATCGGAGACGGCGAGCGCATTTTCAACGCGCGGCGACTACTCGACCGATGCGCTGCGCAACACCGAGAGCGCCTACGACGTGAACCCGGCGAGATGGGGCGAGACAGCTGAGGAGTGGTGGAAGTTCTACGCGACGCGCGAGTGGGAGGCAGGCGGCTTTATGTGGACCGGCCTGGATTATCGCGGTGAGCCGACGCCGTATGGCTGGCCCTCGGTCAACTCGCAATTTGGCGTGATCGATATGTGCGGATTTCCCAAGGACAGCTTCTACTATTACAAAGCGTGGTGGAGCGCTGAGCCGGTGCTGCACCTGTTTCCGCATTGGAACTTCGAGGGCAGGGAAGGCGAGGAGATTTCCGTCTGGGCGCACTCGAATCTGAACGAGATCGAACTCTTCGTCAACGGCAAGAGCCAGGGAAGCCAGAAGGTTCCGCGCCTGGGTCACGTAGAGTGGAAGGTCAAATATGAGGCGGGCGTCATTGAGGCTCGAGGTTCAAAAGACGGGAAGGTGGTGCTGACGGAAAAGCGCGAAACTACGGGACCGACGGTCTCCATCCGGCTGACGGCTGACCGGACAACGATCAATGCCGACGGCGAGGATGTGGCCATTCTGACAGTGGAAGCTCTGGATAAGGAAGGGCGCGCGGTGCCAACGGCGAGCAATTTGATCGGCTTCAAGGTTTCAGGTGACGGCGCGCTAATCGGCGTTGGCAACGGCGATCCGAACTGTCAGGAGAGCGATAAGGATCCCAGGCGGTCGCTCTTTAACGGGTTGGCCGAGGTGATTGTGCAAGGGACAAGGAAGTCAGGGGAGATTCACATTGAGGCGGTCAAGGAAGGTTGGGACGGGCCAGAATTGACCCCGGCCAAGCTGGTGATCGTTACTAAGAAGGTTCAACCGCGACCGGCGGTGGGGTGAGGCTTCTGTTGGGGCGAAGATGGGAACTTTCCTGGAAAGAATGTGAAAATAGTTGCACATTTGTCATTTTGATGAATTCAAGTTGCTGAATCTACGATTCATTGTTTGGAACGTGACGTGCATCTTCACGTATGCATGACATTGGGGTGTATTGAACGGCGGTTATGAGTACTTTCATAATCCTCTCATCATTCCAAGCGGCGGGATGCTATTCTGGTAGGGCGCGGTGGTTGCCCGGGCGTGCTTTCAGAGCAATGGATACGGTTTGGGCAGGGGTTGGGAAGTGTTGAGCCGGGGCGGATGCCCGTGAGAGCGAACTTGGAGGAATCATGAAGAAGTTCTGGTTACTTGGTCTTGCATTGGCAACTACTTTTGCAATTGCGCCGGCGGCGAAGGCTGACCAGTTTGCTATCAGTTTGAGTGGCACAGGCGTCAGCGGTGCCTTCGACATCTCTGCCACTTCAATAGGCGGCGGTGAGTACGACATCACTGCCGGAAATATTGAGATCAACGGTTTTACCGGAACGTTAATCGCAGACCCAGGCACGGTTGGTGAGGTCTACTACGATGACTTGACGGCGGGGGGGATCATCTTCCCGGATGTGCCCCCTTCCAACCATGATTATTTGTTTTTCGACGACATCCTAACCTCAACGGTCACATCTCCATATTTGGACGGGAATGGTATTCTCTTCAATCTGTCAAACGGAGGAGTGGTGAATATCTTCTCATTCGATGGTGCTGACTATTGGACAGAATATGTCAATGGTAAATTCCTGCCAGCCACCAATAATGATGCGGGAGGCGATCCGGTGTCTTTCGACCTTACGCCGTCCCCAGAGCCTTCGTCCTTGTTATTGCTTGGCTCCGGACTGCTTGGCCTCACCGCTTTTTTGTATCGCAGAAGGCGTTTTGCACTAACAAACGCCACGGTTCGTGCCTGACGCGAGCCTCGCGGAAGGACTGGAAGCTATCCTGGAGATACGTGAAGCGAGGCCCTGCGATTTGGCAGGGCCTCGCTTTGTCAATAAGGGGGCTGGTCACGGTTTCTTGCCACTTTGGTTACAGAGAGCTTTTTGTTTCAGACAATGGTAGTTACGGTCTAGCCGTTCTTGAGGAAGATCGGAGAGTTGTGGGGTGAAAGCTTTGCCCGCGCACCAGGGGTTTCAGTGTGAGACAAAACCAAATCAGCGTAATCTCCTTCGGTTACTTGTATCTGCTGATTGATCTTGCCTGAGTTGCCTAATCTCGTGTTAAGATCGTCCTAAGGCCGGGCTTGTATCGCCCAGGAAGACGGCTGTAGGGCTGCTCGATTTGGGCTTGCGGGTCTTGGAAGAATCAGGCTGTTTTGGAGAACCATCAGGAAGGATTTGCACGTGATGAAGAGTCTTTTACGAAACCTAATCGTGGTCATGGGTCTTGCGCTCGGCATATCCAGCGTTGCCAATGCATTGGTGTTCGGTAGACATGTCGGTCCCGAAATCGATCCGAGCCTAGCGGTTGGCGCTCTTACACTGCTTGCGGGGTCGCTCGCGGTGTTGAATGTTCGTCGCAAGAAGTAGAGAGATAAATAGAGATTGATGTCAACGCTCGGCAGTGCCCCGGCTGGGCGGGAAGGTTTCAAGTCAATGCTATGGAGAATGTTGCCGAGCCGTCTTTTGGGTCGGCTTTATTTTTTGTTCTTCATAGTGGTCTTTGAATATTCATTCTGTTTTGCGGGCAGGGGTCCAATTCCCAGCCATTTGCAATTATCCGGGAATACTGTCGTTCCATACGGAGTGATTCCGCTTTTTGCCTGCATGGTGTTCTTGATATTCGGTCATTCGAGGCTCAAAGCCCTGCAGGAAAGAATCCCATTCTCTCGCCTATGGTTTGCGGGCCACCTAATCTGTCTTGCCGTGGTTGCTTCATTCACCATGGCGGCGCATGGGTATGCGAAGTTCAGCTGGCTTCTTTTTGATACTTTCAGCTACACCAAAAGCGCCTTTTACATTCTGGCAACTGTACTGCTCGCCTTGGCTTTCATTCCTCCGCGAAGCTGGAAAGGGGCTATTCGGGCCACGGGGCAATTATGGATTCTCTCCACAATAGCCGGCGTGGCCGGATGTGTTTTGAGCACGCTGGTGGTTTCGATATGGCGCGCGACGAGTACTACTCAGACTGGGATGATTCAAAGGATCACCGTGCGAGCGGTGAAAATGATTCTGGATTTATTTACACCAGACGCATTCGCTGATCCCGCCACTTTCTTGATTGGGACGCCGCGCTATTCGGTCATCATCGCGGGTGGCTGTTCCGGTGTTGAAGGGTTTGGACTGGTGCTGCTTTTCACGAGCCTCTGGCTTTGGGTTTACAGGAAGGAAACGCGTTTCCCGCAGGCATTGATGTTGATCCCTTGCTCGCTGGTGTGCAGTTGGCTGATGAACATTTTGCGTCTCAGCGCCCTGATTCTCATCGCCAGCGCGGGTGGTTCTGACGCCTTTACGGTAGGCTTTCACGCGCAATTCGGCTGGATTGCGTTCGTCGCAATCGCATTGGGATTTTCTCTGGCCATACAAAAAATATCGTGGATGCACAAGGCTCCCGCTTTCGCTCGAACGACTGTCGAACGGACGCCTGAGGGGCGCTTTGTGGAGGTCACGGGCGTGTCGATGGGGTTGGGAGAGTCTAGTGAACATCGAGGAGAATCTCCGGCAATTCGCGCGTATTTGATACCGCTTCTTGCGATTCTGGTCGTGGCTTCTGCTTCCAAGTTGGTTTCGGGATACTTTGATTGGCTCTATCCATTGCGCTTCGTTGCCGCAGCCGTGGCGCTGTTCTATTTCTGGCCGGAGTTGAAGAAGCTCGATTGGCGCTTTGGCTGGTTTGGGGCAGTGCTTGGAGCGGGTGTCTTTTTGATGTGGATCGCGCCCGTCTGGTGGACCCATCAACATGCGGCCAGCCCGCTGGGTGCTGAGTTGGCGGCGCTGTCGCCCACGGCCCGCTGGGCCTGGATTGCCTTTCGCGTGGCAGCCGCAGTGGTCACTGTGCCTGTTGTCGAGGAGTTGGCGTTTCGTGGCTACCTGGCGCGCCGATTGGTGAGCCGCGAGTTTGATAGTGTTTCTTTTACAGCCATGACGGCGCTTGCCGTGGCGCTGTCTTCGGCTGTCTTTGGCCTGGAACACATGAAGGATCTGATGGATTGGCAACATTTGATCCTCGGTACCTTGGCTGGCTTGGCCTTTGCCGCCGCGCTCCGTTGGCGGGGACGCATGGGCGATGCGGTCGCCGCGCACGCCATCAGCAATCTCCTGCTGGCCGCCTGGGTTCTTGGTCTGGGCGACTGGGCGCAGTGGTAGGGCTGACGTTCAAGACAAGATTCGCTCAGTCTGCTGGAACGCCCTGCAGGTCCGCCTGCGCATGAAAGTCAATTTCTTCGCGCTCTGGGCTCTTCCTGGTCTCCGCATCCTGCGTGTGAAGGCCTGAGACTGCTTCGCTTTGATCAGCCTCGGGAGCCTTTTGGCCTTTGTAATCGGAGAAGTGAACCACACTGTCGTAGGCATCCTTGATCAAGTCTTGAAGCGGAATGACGCTGCCGTTGACGCGCTGCTCGTCGAGCAGGTCAAGGTCCACGTCGGCTACTACCAACTGCTCCTGGTTGATGGTGCCCTCGGCGGCGATTCCATCCCGCGCGAAGAAGTAGTCCGAGGGAGTGAGGATTGCGGCCTGCCCGTAATTGGTATTCATGTACGGAACCAGGGGAAGATTGCCCACGGTTCCAGTCATGGCGACGTAAACCTGATTTTCGATGGCCCGGGCCTGGGCGCAATAGCGGACCCGGCAAAAGCCCTCGCGCCCGTCGGTGCAAGAGGGGACGAAAAGAATCTCGGCGCCGGCTTCAGCCATCACTCGCGCCACCTCGGGAAATTCCACGTCGTAGCAGATGAGGATCGCGATGTTGCCGAAGTCGGTGTGGTAGAGGTAGAGGCCATGACCGCGGCTCAACTGATAAGGGCCGCTCTCCGTGGGCGTCAGGTGGACTTTCTTCTGACGAAAGACTTGTCCATTGGGAGTGAAGAGGTGCGCAGCATTGAAGACCTTGCCCCGCTGAAAAACGGGGTGGGTTCCTCCAATGATGTAGATCCCCGTCTCTTTGGCGAGGCGCATGAAAAGCTCTTCATATTGGGGCGCAAGGCGGGCGAGGCGGCGCACGGCGAGCGCCGGAGCGGGCTCATTGATGTAGCTGAGCAACTGCATGGTGAAGAACTCGGGGAAGAGGACAAAGTGGGCGTGGTAGTCTTTGGCGCTGTGGACGAAGAACTCGACTTGGCGCACAAAATCCTCAAAGCAAGCAATGGGCCGCAAGAGATACTGGACAGCGGCGATGCGCACGCGGCGCGGACGAGGAGTGCCGCGCATGGCTTCGGCTGAAGCTTGTTCGAGGGCCGCGTGCTGAAGGCTGGCTTGCAGGGACACCGAAGAAGTGTACTCAGGATTCAGCCACTCCAGCACGGTCGCGAATCCGTGGGACTCCAAGTCATGCATGTATCCGGGAACAACATCCAGGACGACCAGCCCATTTTCTAGTTGAAAGCTGAGCGCGGGATCCCGGCGTTTCCCGTCAACCACCTGGGCCACGTATTCCTTTGCTGTCAATTGGCTGGCGACGGCGGAGTAACCGGCAATGCGGCCGCCGGTGAGCAGGCGCTTCAGGCCGCGCTCACGAATCAGTTCCTTGCGTGCTTCATAGAGCAGTGTCCCGATACCCTGTTGGCGCGCCTCCGGGTCCACTCCCATGTCCGCGCCGTACAAAGTCTTTCCCAGCGGGTTGTGCGTATCGAACGATCCATCTCCGGTGATGGAGGACCAGTTGGCGGATTCGGCGTAATCGTCCCAGTCTATGATGAGCGAACTAGCTGAACCCAGGATGCGGCCGTCCGAGTGTGAGACGACAAGTTGCCCCTCGGGAAATACTTCAAGATGGCGCTGCAACTGATCAATCCGCCAAGGGGGAAGGCCAGGAAACGCGCGCACTTGCAGTTCGATAACAGCCGAAATGTCATTGATCGTCATCTGCCTGACGGTAAATTGACTGGGAAGGCTGTTCGCGGTCGCCATCATGGGATCACTCCTCACTGCTTTCGCAGTGCCTGTATCAACAAAGCTACCGGCTCTCTGTGAATCTTTCGTGAATGCAGGGCTTGCGGGCCGGCTGGCCTGGGCTTGTAGAGTGGGGTAATGGCTCGCGGCGCATCCGGCACGAAGTGGAGACAGGAACTGGGCACGATGGTTGCGTTGGCGCTCCCGGTGGTGCTGAGCGAACTGGGCTGGACTGCCCAGGGCATTGTGGACACTATCATGGTGGGCAGGCTGGGGCCTTCGGCCATCGGCGCAGTCGCCTTGGGCAATGCCGTTTACTTCACTCCGACGCTTTTCTGCTTCGGTCTGCTGCTGGGGCTGGACACGCTGGTCTCGCAGGCCTACGGGCGCAAAGATCACGATGAGTGTCACCGCTGGCTGGCGCAGGGCGTTTACCTGACGTGCATTCTTACGCCGCCGCTGATGCTGGTGCTTTTTGTTGCCAGTTTTGGATTCGGGCCCTTTGGAATCCACCCGGAAGTGGCTGTTCTGGCCGGCCCCTACCTGCGCATTCTCACGTGGGGAACGTTTCCGCTGATCCTTTACGGCGGTACGCGGCGATACCTCCAAGGGGTCGGCCAAGTGCGGGTGGTTACCGTCGCGATTATCGTTGGCAACCTACTGAACTGGTTTGCCAACTGGGTGCTGATCTACGGGCGGCTCGGCTTTCCGGCGCTGGGTGTGAACGGCTCGGCACTTTCTACCGTTATCTCGCGCATTTTTATCGCAATGGCGTTGCTGGGCTTTGCATGGAACTATGAGCGCAAGCGCGGGCATCCACTCTTCGGCAACTGGGCTGCTCCCAGTCTGGCTCGGCTCAAGCAATTGGCACAACTGGGGTTGCCGGCGGCGGGGCAGGTTTTGCTCGAGGTGGGCGCGTGGAATCTGGCCACGCTATTTGCCGGATGGTTGACACCGGTGGCGCTGGCCACGCACCAGATTGTCTTCAACTATGCCAGCCTCACCTACATGGTGCCGCTGGGGGTTTCGGCGGCTGCCGCGGTGAGCGTGGGTCATGCTGTCGGCGCGGGAGATCCTGAGCGGGCCCGCCGTGCCGGATGGCTGGCGCTGGGGCTGGCTACAGGATTCATGCTATCTGCAGCGGCGGTCTTCCTGCTGGCTCCCGGGCCCCTGATTGCGATTTATACCAGCGACCCTGAGGTGATGGCTTTGGGAAAGCGGCTGCTCTGGGTGGTGGCGGCCTTCCAGGTCTTCGACGGCGTCCAGACCGTCTCGACCGGTGCTCTGCGTGGCCTGGGCGAGACGCGCGCGCCCATGCTGGCCAACCTAGTGGGTTATTGGGTGCTGGGATTACCGCTCGGTCTGACACTTTGTTTTATCTTCCGCCGGGGCATCTTCGGGTTATGGATTGGAATCACCCTGGCGCTGATTGTGATCGCTTCGACAGTACTCGCGCGCTGGCGGCGGGATTCGGCTCGGCTGGCTCTTAGGGCTTGATATGACAGGAATTGCCCTGACTTGGAACGGTTCTGTTCTCTCGGATTTTGTTGACCCGTCCCATATTCTGGGAATCAAAGGGATAACCTTCGCATAGGAAATAACAATTTCATGCCTCCAAAGTGACTATAATCACATCTGAGAAAGAAAGATTGTGTCTTTCTTCGGAAGGGAATTCCGCCAAATGGCGACTGCCGGTCTTGCTCTAGGTGAACAAAAGGAAGCAATCAGCGCACAGAAGCGCGTGATAAATAATTTCAGCATTAACGTGGCTACGGTGAACGGCTCCGGCTCGCAATCCGCCAATAGCGTTCTGTTGAAGAGCATCTTTGGAATGGGTGTTCCGGTCAGCGGAAAAAACCTTTTCCCGTCGAATATCGCCGGACAGCCAACCTGGTTCATAATCCGCGCCAACAAGGATGGATATGTGGCGCGCAAGCGCGACTCCGAGATTCTGGTTGCGCTGAATCCGGAGACCGCCCAAGCCGATGTGAAGGCGCTGCCAGCGGGCGGTGTGGCGATCTACGAGGATTACCTCAAGCTCGATCAGGTGCGCGACGACATCTTTCTCTATCCGGTTCCATTCGACAAGATCACAGCCTCCATTTGTCCCGAGGCCAAGCTGCGCAAGCTGGTCAGGAACATGGTCTATGTGGGGGTTGTCGCCCAGATAATGGCCATCGACCTTAGTGTTGTGGAGAGTTGCCTGCTTCGCCAGTTCGCCAAGAAGCAGAGGGTCTTCGATTTGAACTTCGGCGCGGTGAAAGCAGGCTTTGAGTATGCCCAGACGAATCTGACCAAGCAGGATCCGTTCTTCATTGAGCGCATGAATGCAACGGCGGGCAAGATCATCATCGATGGCAACGCGGCTTGCGGTATGGGCGCGGTGTTTGCCGGGGTAACAGTGGTGGCTTGGTATCCGATTACGCCATCGACTTCAGTGATTGAGGCGACCACCGACCTGCTTAAAAAACTCCGCGTTACGCCGGAAGGCAAGGCTTCATTCGCCGTGGTGCAGGCAGAAGACGAGTTGGCCGCGATTGGCATGGTGCTGGGAGCGGGGTGGGCTGGCGCACGCTCGATGACCTCAACCTCTGGGCCGGGAATGTCGCTGATGGCCGAGTTTTGCGGGTTGGGATATTACACGGAGATTCCCGGCGTCATCGTTATTGTGCAGCGCAGCGGACCTTCGACGGGTATGCCGACGCGCACGCAACAGGCTGATCTGCTTTCGGCGGCCTTTCTATCGCACGGCGATACCAAGCATCCGATTCTGCTGCCGGGTTCAGTGAAAGAGTGTTTCGAGTTGACCCAGGCGGCTTTTGACTTGGCCGAGCGGATGCAGACTCCAGTCTTCGTACTTACCGATCTTGATCTGGGAATGAACAACTGGATGTCGGAGCCCTTCGATTACCCAGTGAAGCCTCTGGACCGGGGCAAGGTACTCACCGCTGAAGACCTGAATCGTCTGGGCAGCTTTGCGCGATACCGTGATGTGGACGGCGACGCCATTGGCTGGCGTACGCTGCCCGGGACGCTTCATCCCAAGGCCGCGTACTTCACTCGCGGCTCGGGACACAACGATGCTGCGATCTACACCGAAGATCCGGACGAGTATCAGGCAGTAATGGAGCGGCTGGCGCGCAAGTTCGAGAATGCGCGCAAGATGGTTCCTGCCCCGGTGGTTGTCAGGGAAACGGGCTCGAAAATCGGCTTTCTGGCCTACGGCTCCACGGATTGCGCTCTCACCGAAAGCCTGGACCAGATCAAACGGCGGCACGGTTTCGATGCGGATTACATGCGGATTCGCGCGTGGCCCTTTACTCAGGCGATACATGATTTTGTGGCAGGGCATGAGCGCGTTTATGTGGTCGAGCAGAATCGCGACGCGCAATTGGCCAGCTTGCTCAAGCTTGATCTCCCCGCCGATCAGGTGGGCAAACTGCGCAGCATTCTGCATTACAACGGATTGCCGATCGACGCTGAATCCATCACCGAAGAGTTTGCCGCGAAAGAAGGTTTGTAATCATGGCGACCGGTATTGCTACACCTAAAGTCAATCACATCGGCCTTCCCGTTCTCGATTATCGCGGCGGTAAAAGCACGCTCTGCGCCGGCTGCGGCCACAACGCCATCTCCGAACGCATCGTGGATGCGATGTTCGAAATGGGAGTCGAACCGGAGCGGGTGATGAAGATGAGCGGCATTGGTTGCTCGTCAAAAACACCGGCTTACTTCATGAGCCGATCGCATAGCTTCAACGGCGTGCATGGACGCATGCCGGCCACTTCGACTGGCGCTATCCTGGCCAACCACACCATGACGACGATTGGAGTTTCGGGCGACGGCGATACAGCCTCGATCGGCATGGGCCAGTTCGTTCACTTGATGCGGCGCAATTTGCCCATGATTTACATCATCGAGAACAATGGGGTTTATGGGCTTACCAAGGGCCAGTTCTCGGCCACAGCCGACCTGGGCTCGAAGCTCAAGACCGGCGTCGTCAATGATCTGCCGCCCATTGACACCTGCGCTTTAGCCATTCAGTTGGGCGCGACTTTCGTGGGCCGCTCTTTTTCCGGTGACAAAAAACAGTTGCTTTCGATGCTCAAGGCCGCCATCGCGCACAAAGGCGCGGTCCTCTTGGATGTGATCAGCCCCTGCGTTACCTTCAACGATCACGAAGGCTCAACCAAGAGCTACAAGTTCATGCAGGAGAATGACGAGCCGATCAACGAGATTGGATTTGTGGCCAGCTTCGATGAGATCGAGGTCGATTACAACTCAGGCGAAGTCTACGAAGTGGAGATGCATGATGGGTCGAACCTGCGTCTGCGCAAACTGCTTGAAGATTACGATCCCACCGACAAGGCCAACGCCGTGCGCACCCTGATGGAGGCGCATGATAACGACGAAATCCTCACTGGCGTTTTCTACATCGACACCGAGAAACCGACCTTCATCGACCAGTTGAATCTGGTGGATGAGCCGCTGGCCACGCTGCCGGAATCGACAACCCGGCCACCCAAGTCGGCGTTTGACGCTCTGATGGCCGCACTGAAGTAAACGCAACTTTTCGGCGATGATCAGCGGAAAGGCCCTGCAAATGCGGGGCCTTTCTGGCTATGGGTCAGCTTTTATTGTGTATCGAGGACTGATTACAGCTCTTCATACTCCACCGAGTGAAGAAACAATCCTCGCGCCGGGGCAGTGGGTCCGGCGGCAGTGCGGTTGCGAGCGGCCAGAATGCCTGGGATCTCGTCTGCGCTGAGACGTCCGCGGCCCACATCCAGCATGGTCCCCACCAGGTTGCGAACCATGTGGTGCAGAAAGCCACTTCCTCGGACCCGGTAGACCAGCAACGTGCCGGCTTCGGTCTGACGTTCTTCCCAGCATGACGAGAAAATGGTACGGACCGTTGGTGCTGTGGGCGCTTCAATCTGAAAACCGGGCCTTGGGATGGGTCTCAGGTCGAGCTTGGCATCTTGATTGAAGGTTTGGCCGGCTAAATCGGAGTCGGTAGCAGCAAAGCTCAGAAAATCATGTTGGCCTTCAAAGAGCCGCGCTGACCTCTGCAAGGCTGATCCGTCCATAGGCCGCGAGTACGCATAGACATAGGGAGCCAGAAAGGGCGGACAGATGGCATCGCGAAAGACCCGGTACTCATAGGTCTTGGCAACGGCCGAGTGCCGCGCATGAAATGCATTGGGCGCGGTTCTCGCCCTTAAAACGCGGATGGCCGGAGGCAGCGTGCGATTGAGGGCGCGTTGCAGATTCTCAGCCGGAATGGGAGCTGCGAGCACGAAGCTGGCTACTTGGCCGAGCGCATGGACGCCTGCGTCGGTGCGTCCCGAGCCCTGCGGGAGGGGCGATTCTCCCAAAATCCGCTCGAGCGCCGCCTGTAGCTCGCCCTGAACGGTGATCTCGTTCGGCTGCACCTGCCAACCGCGGAATGCCGTGCCGTCATAGGCGAGGGTCAGCTTCCAGTTTTGAAGCAGGGGCGCGGGTTGAGCGGGTTCCGTTCTATCAATAGCCATTGACAGTAGCGTAAATGACTGTGGCGCACGAGGGACGGATGGCCAGTTGGTATACTCAGAATTCCGCCCCCATAGTTTACAGGGCTGCCGGAAGGGCAGGGAATCAGGTCAAAGGAACGAATCGGGAGTCACTCGCGTATTGACTCATGAGTGGAAGATTGTGTCAGGCAGTAAGCGAGAATTGCTCATGAAAATGACAAATTTGCGTCCAGAGGGGCTCGCTGAGCGTCTTGAAGAGTGGCGTCCCACATTTCTCAGCAATTCCCAAAAAAGAATTATGTTGTGGAGAGGAACCATGCAATTGTTCGGTAAAAGTATGGAGAAGCAAAAGGAGACCGCGCGCACTCTTCGCGGACAGATGGGCAATCGGCTACGTGCGGTAGCGGCGGTCATGCTGACATTGGCAGCGGGAATCCCCTCCGGATATGCCCAACAGATTGGGGCGGAAGCGACATCTCCAGACAAGGCAGCGTCGAATCTGCCCTCGGCTCCAGCCCCTGTTCTGACCGAGCCGTTGAATCTGCGGCCGTCGTCGCGGGACTTTTCCAAGCCCGCGGGCAGGTTTTTGGGCAATCCGATCAGCATGTATCGCCCGACCTCAATCGGCAAGGCTAGTTTTGCCAATTCGGTGCGGCTCACAGACTTGGTGAAGGATGGCAAGATCTACTTAAGCCTATCGGACGCTCTCGCGCTGGCGTTGGAGAACAACTTCGACATCGCGATTGCCCGCTATAACCTGGACATTGCGGATACGGACATTCTGCGTACCCGCACCGGCGAATCGCCGCTGGGCGTCTCATCCGGTTTGGTTACCAATACACTGGGTGGCTCTGTTTCCACATTGGCGGCAGGCGGTGGACCCGGTGGAACAACTGTCGGTTCCGGGGGCGCAGGCTCAGGCGCCGCCGGATTGACACTGACCACTGCGGGCGCCGGCCCACCGCCCGAGTTGCTGGAACCTACCGTGACCAGCGCAATTCAGTTGGAGAGGTCCGAATCACCGCAGACCAATGCTTTTGCTCCTCGTAGCTTTCAAAACACAGATTCTTACAACTTCACTTACAACCAGGGCTTTGTTACCGGTACGTCGCTGGCCGTGGGCTTTAACAACTCACGTGTGACCGGTACCAGCCCATTCAATTTGTATAGTCCCGAACTAGAATCGACCTTCAAGGCCACGGTGACGCAACATCTGTTGCAGGGCGGAGGAATCTGGGTCAACAAGCGCTTCATCTATCAAGCGCTCAATGATCGGCGCATCGCCGATTCGGGTTTTCGTCAGCAGATTCTGTACACAGTCAATCAAGTTGAAACCATTTACTGGGGATTGGTGCAGGCCTATGAAGATGTTCAGGCCAAGCAGAGGGCAATCGACCAGAGCACTAAACTGGCCGGCGATGATCGCAAGCAATTGGAGATCGGAACCGTGGCCCCGTTGCAAGTTGTGCAGGATGACTCCAACGTAGCCATCGACAAGCAGGCACTGATCAGCGCTCAGAGCGCCTTGAATTATCAGCAGCAGATCATCAAGCAGGCGATTGCCCGCAATCTGAATGATCCAGCACTTTCGACAGCACCAGTGATTCCAACCGACCGCGTGACGGTAGAGGAAATTCCTGAAGAGAAAGCGCCAGCTGAGGAACTTGTGCAGGAGGCTTTCAAACAAAGGCCGGAGTTGGAGCAGGCCGTGCTTACCCTCCGAAATGACGAGATTACGTTGAGGGGCGCACGCAATTCATTGCTGCCAATTGTAGACATCTATGGTTTCTATGGTGCTTCCGGTGTAGGCGGCGTTGAAAGCCCGAATTGCATCAATTTTTTTGGTAAGCCGGATAGCTCCGGCAACCCTCCGCCCTGCGCCCCGATCCCGACTACCGGTTACGGAAGCGCATTGCAAGGTCTGGTCAACAGCAGTTCTCCTGATAAGGGCGTGGGCTTCAACGTGACGATTCCCCTCGGCAACAAGCTTGCGCAGTCTGTGCAGGCGCGCTCCCTGATGGAGTATCGTCAGGCCGAGTTGCTTTTGGAGCAACGCTACACGACCATCCGTATGCAAGTGGTCAATGCGCAATTTGCACTCATCAACGACCGGGCGCAGGTACAGGCCTCCATTGCCGCCAGAGATTATAACCAGCAGAATGTTGACGCCGAAGTCAAAAAGCTACGCCTGGGCGCTTCGACCACAGCCAATGTCATGCTCCAGGAGCGCGGCCTGGCTACCGCCGAGGACAGTCTGATCGCCGCCAATGCGCAATATGCCAAGGATCGCGCCAGCCTCTACCAGATTCTGGCTTCGACTTTGCAGCACTATGGCATCAATCTGAATGAAGCAACCTCGGGCGCGGTGACGACCACGCCTATTGTTTCCGGGGTGTCGCCGGTAAAGGATACGAAGGAGCCGGTGATGACTCCGACTCCGCCTGCTACGCAATAAGTACCGGGTCAAAAAATCAACAAATCAGCAAGGACGGGGAATGGAACATCGTTTCCCGTCCTTTTAGCGTCTTCGGTTTAATTGGTGGGGAATTTTGAAACTGCTAGTCAGGGCGAGCAGTTGGTCCCGCCGCAGGTGGTTACCGCTCTGCCACCAAATCCAGCAAATTGAAAAACTCGGGAAAGCTGATGGCGGCTGATTCAGCGCCTTGAATCAGCGTCTCGCCCTCAGCGCGCAACGCGGCCACACTGAAAGCCATGGCGATGCGGTGGTCGTTGCCGGAGTCTATCGTGGCACCGTGGAGAGTTTGGCCGCCAGGCACGTCCAGGCCGTCCTCGAACTCTTCGACCTCGGCTCCCATGGCACGGAGATTCTTTACGACGAGCGCAATCCGGTCGGACTCCTTGACGCGCAACTCTTTGGCGTCGCGAATGCGAATGCCTCCACTGGTGCTTGGTCCGATGGCAGCCAGAACGGGCAATTCGTCAATCAATTGCGCGGCCAACGCGCCTGAAATCTCTGTCGATCCGAGGCCTTCGGCGGGCGCCGTTACCTGGACCGTTCCCACCAACTCTGCGTTCTTTTCCTCGAGATCAAGCACATGGATGCGCGCGCCCAGCGCCGTCAAGACATCAAGCAGCGCGGCGCGGGTGGGGTTGAGTCCGAGCGAGTCGAGAACCAAGCTAGAGCCGGGAAACAGGGCCGCCGCGCAGAGAAAGAATGCCGCGGAAGAAAGGTCGCCGGGAACGGCAGCCTCAATGGCATGAAGCGCCTGCGGCCCAGAGATGGATACCGAATTCACCGTTCGCGTCAGTGTCGCGCCGAAGGCTCGCAAGGCCAGTTCACTGTGATCGCGGGTACGCACCGCCTCATGCACCGTGGTCACTCCCGGCGTCTGCAAGCCGGCCTGCAGGATGCAGGTCTTCACTTGAGCGCTGGGAACTGGCGTAGTGTAGTCGATGGCGATTAGCGGCCCGCCTTCGATGGTGAGCGGCGCATGGCCTTCGGTGAGCGTCAGCCGCGCGCCCATCGCCTGCAATGGTTTTCTGATTCGCTCCATCGGCCGGCGCGAGAGCGAGTCATCGCCCACCAGCGTGAAGCGCCCTTCTTGCGGCGCCAACAGGCCGGAGATCATGCGCATCGTCGAGCCTGAGTTACCACAATCTAAAGGCGCGCTGGAAGGCGTTACGCGGCCCCCGACGCCGGTCACCTGTACCGAGCCGTCTTCGAGCCTGCGCACCTTCGCTCCAAGTGCTTCCATGCAGGCGAGGGTCGAAGCGCAATCTGCCCCGGTCGAAAAGTTGGTGAAGCGCGAAGTGCCTTCGGCAAATGCGGCTAGCATTCCGTAGCGGTGGCTGATGGATTTGTCGCCGGGGAGGCGCAGGCTGCCAAAGACGTTTTTTGCCGGGCGGATGATGCGTTCTTCTGCGGACAAGGTGACTCCAAGAATGAATTCTCTTCAAGTTTACAGAATCTGATGGCCAAACGAAGATAACGGCTTTCGCTGAACACTCTGCCGGAAAACAAGGCAGGTAATGGTAGAATCCAATCAAATCTCTATTCACAGCTGCGTAGCAGCGATTCAGTGGCAAATGATCCGTTGTGGTATGACCTCAGAAACTTAGTCTATTCAAAACAGTTCGTGTATGCCGAGAATTTGCTTGCGGCGAATCCGTGTCTTTTCGATCAATGCGATGGCATGGGTGAAACAGTTCTGCATTTTCTTGCAATCGAGAACGACATCGAAGGCGTGGAATGGCTATTTGCACGCGGCTTTAGTTTGAATACGAAGAATAGATTTGGCACACCTATAGTCTTTGACGTGGCCTCTGGTGGCCACAGGGACATGCTGCTGTGGCTTTTTCAACATGGCGCCGACTTTTCGATTTTGGATTCCAAGCAGAGAGACATACTTACGTATTTGCGCAGAAGCCTTATCTATCTGAATAAAGACCAAGATGAAAAGCACATTCTGCGAGTTGAAGAAGTAACGCAGTTTTTACTGGAAAACTTCCCTTGGCTTCGAAACGCCGGCAGCGCAGATTGCTGATTCAGCTGATGTGACTATCGCACTTTGAGCACGATGATCGTCTCATCGTCGAAGCGCTCCTGCTCGCCCTGGAAGCGGCTGACGTCGGCAAGGATGGCGTCGGCAATCTCCTGCGCTGCCTGGCCGCGACGGCTGGATAGCAACTCGGAAAGCCGCTCCTGACCGTACATCTCGCCCTGAGCATTTCCCGCATCAAGAATCCCATCGGAAACAAAGATGACAGCGTCTTCCGGTTGGGTGGACACGGTCAGTTCATCGTAGGTCACGTTGGAAAAGAGCCCGAGCGGGAAGCCTTCGGCGCGAATTATCTCTAACTCGCCGGAGCGGCAGAGCACGGGCTGTACTGCGCCGGAGTTAGCCACCTGGAGTGTCCGGCTATCGTCGTCCCATAAGGCAAACAGCATGGTCACGTACTGAGAATCCAGCTTGCGTTCCTGGATTGCATCATTTAGCAAGGCCAGCATTTGCGCAGGTCCCGGGCGCTGCTGCGCCGCCGAGCGCATGATGCCACTGACCAGCGCCGCGAACAGGGCCGCCGGCGCTGCCTTGCCGCTCACATCACCCAGCACGATGGCCATTCGTCCGGGACCGTACTGGACAAAGTCGTAGAGGTCTCCGCCGATGGCGCGGGCGGGCAAGAAACGCACGGCCATATCGGCGTTCGTCCAGGTAGGCGCGGTGGGCGGTAAAAGGCGCAGTTGCACCTCGCGCGCCATGGTGATGTCGCGCTCCAATTGCGCTTCCTGCGTCAGCACGGCCTGGTAGAGCCGCGCATTCTCGATGGCGATAGCCACCTGCGCGGCGAGCGTGATCAACATGCGCTCATGCTCTTCATTGAAGAAGCCGGTGCGGGTATGTTCCAGGTCCAGCACGCCGATGATGCGCCCTTTATAAAACAAGGGCACAATCAGTTCGGAGCGAGTTTCAGGGTTTACAGCCACGTAGCGCAGGTCATTGCGTACGTCGGGCACATTGACCAGCCGCCACTCGCGCACCGCTGCGCCCACCAGACCGCTGGTAATGGGAAGGCTGCGCAGCGGCGCGTGGGCATGGCCGAAGCGCCAGGCGTAGCGCGTGATCAGCGTCTCGCCCTTCTCGTCCAGCAGCATGATGGTGAACATCTGGTAGTCGATCAATCGGCGCAGCAGTTGACCGACCCGTTCCAGCAGCGGGTCGAGGTCGAGAATCGAAGTCAGCTCCGTTGCGATCTCGTTCAATACGGTCAGTGTCTGCGCCTGCCGGGAAATCCGCGCATAGAGCCGTGCGTTTTCTATTGCCTGGGCAATGCGTGAGGCGGTCAGTGTGAGCAGGCGCACTTGCTCGGGCCCGAAGTAGCCGGCCTGCTCGCTCTCGATGTCCATCACGCCGATCAGGCGGTTCTTGGCAATCAGTGGCACGGCCAGCTCGGAGCGTACCGCGGGATTCACCTCGACGTAGATATCCGACGCTGTTACATCATTCAACAGCACCGGCTGGCGGGTGAGCGCCACCTGGCCCACGACACCCTTGCCCATGGGAACGCTTTGACGTTCCACCTGCATACTGTGACCGATCTGAAACCGCATCCGCAATTCGTGGGTGCGGTCATTGACTAGCAGAATGGCGAAGATACGGTAGGGGATAACGGCCTGCACCAGTTCGGAGGTTCGCCGCAGCAGGGTTTCGAGATCGAGCGTGGTGTTCAGCGCTTCGGCAAGCTGCATCAAGTAAGCGACATCCGCCGCTTCCACGCGGATATTTGCCGGGTCAAGATGAGCCCCGGGCGTTGCCGAATCGGCCGGGCGATAATCACCCTCAAGCTCGGGTTCACCATGCGGAGATCGGGTAGAGTCTACCATGTCTGTCGAAGAAAATGATAGCGCATGGACGACGAAGTTGGGGAGGAACGGCTTTGGCGCGTCGCCGAACAGGCAACGAATCGTGCTACCCTTGCTAAGAACAAACAGCCAATTACTGATACGGTTCATTGGAAATAGCACAACACTGTCATCCAGAGCGGAGTTTGAGGCTAGCTTTATACAATGTCTGAAATCCATATTGATTTATTACCAAGCGTGGCGCAGACTCACGCGGTGACTCCGCAGACGGGCCGGATGGTTAAGGCAGCTTTCCCGATCGTTTTGGCTGTGATTGGGGCTATCCTGCTGGGTCTCAGCCTCTCTATTTTGAGGCTGAATCATGGCATCTTTATCTATTCGATGGACGATCCGTATATTGGTCTCGCGCTAAGCGACCAAATCCGCCATGACAATTACGGAATGAATCCGGGAATTCACGCCGCGCCCGCTTCTTCGATCCTCTATCCGTTTCTGCTAGCGCCCGCCTCCGGCACTCCCCTCCATCCGTATCTGCCGCTGATTCTGAACTCTCTCGCGCTCTTTGCAACCCTCGTGATCATCTGGCGGCTCTTTGCGCATTTGCGCCTTGCCGAAGATACCTTTGGGGTAGTTGTGCAGGCGGTCGCTCTGCTGATGCTGGCTCTTTGCTTGAATCTCATCGGCGTTGTCTTTACCGGTCTTGAACATAGCCTGCACATAGCAGCGGTAGCCGCCACAATCTATGGGCTAGCTTTGTTTCTGGACAGGGGCAAGATGCCAGCCTGGCTTCCCGCAGTCATTGTTCTTGCGCCTTTGTTGCGCTACGAGGGATTGGCTCTAAGCCTTGCGGCGCTTCTCGTGCTTGCCCTGCGGGGACACTGGCGTTTAGCGCTCGGAACCCTGGCTCTCATCGCACTTTTCATGGGCGGCTTTTCAGCATTTCTTGTTCATCTCGGGCTGCCGCCGCTGCCAAGTTCGATTCTTACCAAGTCTGATGTCGCGGCCAATGGAATCAGCGGTGCGGGCTCTGGCCTGTTTCGATCGATTGGTCAGAATGTCTTAAACATGGACCTCATTCCGATTGGTGCATTGCTGCTTGTGATCGGCGTGGCCGCCGCGGTGAGATGCTTGCTGGAGCTTTCCGACAAACCCTGGCGCTGGGCATCAGAAGGTCTTATGGCACTGCTGCTGGTTTGCCTGGTCGGCGCACACGCCGCCGCCGGTCGATTTGGATGGTTGTACCGATATGAAGACTATGCCATGGCAGGCACGGCATTGATGGGTATTTACCTGATGCGGGAGACCATCCGCAGGGTGCTGTCGAACAAACGTACACGACTCATTATTTGTGGCGGAACTGCCGTAGCCCTGTTCGTGGTTTGTCCGCATTATGTTAAGTCCACCTGGCAGGTTCCGCTGGCCGCCAACAATATCTACGAGCAGCAATTCCAGATGCATCGCTTCATTAACGATTTTTATCGAGCGCCAGTGGCTGTCAACGATCTCGGTCTTGTTTCGTACCATAACACTAACTTTGTTCTCGACCTGGGCGGTCTTGCTTCCGAAGAGGCTCGCATCCTCAAAGCGACGAACGCTGACGCCGAAGCCTATCACGCCTTAGTTGCCAGTCATGGCGTCCATCTTGTCATCATTTACGATGAGTGGTTCCCCGACCAGATTTCCGACGGCTGGATCAAGGTTGCGAGCATGGACTTATCCCGGGAACGCGTTTCATCTGCCCAAGCAGAGGTGCAGTTCTATGCGACCGACGCATCCTCGGCAGGAACATTGCGGCCCGAGCTTCAGTCTTTCAGCCAGAGCGTGCCGCCGGGCGTGAAGCTCACCATCTATAGCCCTGGCGAGGAAACAGAACAGAGCATCGCTCACTGATCCTTCATTCCGCGCCCAACTCCTGAACAATCGTCACCGAGGCAGACGCCCCGATGCGGTTGGCTCCGGCTTCGAGCAGCGCCTTTACGTCGGCCAGGGTGCGAATGCCGCCCGCTGCTTTCACGCCGCAACGCCCGCCTGCCACGCCGCGCATCAGGGCCACATCGGCGGGAGTTGCGCCGCCTTGAGCAAAGCCCGTCGATGTCTTGATGAAGTCCGCGCCTGCCCGGATCGCAATCTCCGACGCGCGCAGCTTCTCTGCCACGGTCAACAGGGCCGTCTCGAGAATCACTTTGAGCAGCGCACAGTGTTGATGCGCGATTGCGGCCACCGTTTGGATGGTACTTTCGACGGCCCGATGGTTGCCGCTCTTAAGTTGGCCAATAGGGATCACCATGTCCAACTCGTGTGCCCCCAAGCGGATCAGCGCCGTCGCCTCATGGCACAGGGTGGAGACCAGCGTTGCGCCCAATGGAAAGCCGACAACCGCGCCCACGGGAATTCCAGATCCGGATAGTACGCTGACGGCTGTGGAAACCCAGACCGGGTTGACCATGGCGCAGGCAAAGCGGTAGCGCGTCGCCTCTTCGCATAGTTTCTCTACCTGATTGCGGGTGGCATCGGGCTTCAGCAGTGTGTGGTCAATGACCGAGGCCAGCGCCTGCCAGTTCGCCAGAGTTGCCGCGGCAAATGCCGCTGAATCGAAGACGCCGTTGTCGAAGTCCAGATCTTCGTTCTGAATCGGAATGGTCGCAGCCATCGGTTCCTGCTCCTTGCCGGTACAATGCCGCTCTAAAACGGCGGCTCACCCGGCTTCCTGCCGCAGATGAGTATAGTACCTCCCGCCGCGAATCCGCTAACCTGTCTTTTTCGCGAGGCGGGACATTCCAATAAAGTGCGTGCCGCTCTTCTATCCCACTCTCTACTCGGGATGGTCGGAGGTCATCAGGCAGATGTCGGGCAGGTTCCGGTATCGTTCCGCGTAGTCCATCCCATAGCCAATGACAAAGAGGTTGGGAATGGAAAACCCCACATAGTCCGCTTCGATCTTTTCCAACCGCCGCGAGGGCTTGTCGAGCAGCGCGGCGATACGCAACGTTCTCGGATTCTGGCGGAGAAAGAAATTGCGCAGATAGGAGAGGGTCAGGCCCGTGTCCAGAATATCCTCGACCACCAGGACGTTCTTGCCCTCAATGGGCTGATCCAGATCCTTGATGAGCTTGACCGCGCCGGAGGAGCGTACCCCGTTGCCGTAGCTGGAGGTGGCGACAAAGTCAAAGGTGGCATCGACATCGACAGCCCTCGCCAGATCGGCCAGGAATGGCGCTGCGCCTTTCAGCACGCCCACCATCACCAGCTTTTCGCCATTCAGGTCATGGGTAATTTGCGCGCCCATCTGGGCGACGCGTTCGGCAATTTGCTGGCGGGTATAGAGAACCTCAAGGTTCAGCTGAGTGATGGCGGTCATGCAATTAGTATCGCCTGAATGGGTCGCAGCTGAGCAAGCGCGCCTTAAAAATTTTAGATAAGTTGCACCGAGGCCAGCCGACGACCGCGCGCCGGCCGGCCTCCGCACGTCTATACTTGAAGAGCGATGATTCCTTATTTGCATCTTTGGCACTTCAACCTGCCCACTTTCGGGCTAATGCTGTGGCTGGCCGCCGTGGCCGCGGCCTTTGTCATGGACCGCAACTTCCGCCGCGCGCGCATCCTTGTGGATGGGCAGGTAGCTGATGCCGTGAGCATGGTTGCAGTGGCTATGGTTGTCGGCATCATTGGCGCAAAGCTGTGGCATGTCCTTGATACACCCCTCGAGTTTCGCTATCAGGGTTGGAGTGTGCTTTGGGATACGGCTGGCTTTGCCTGGTTTGGCGGACTGCTGTTTGGCATCTCAGCGCTGGTCTTTCAAGGCTGGTGGGCCAAGATCGGCGGCCTGCGGACTCTCGATCTGGCTGCTCCTGCCGCAGCCATCGGCTACGGCATCGGCCGGATCGGCTGCTTTCTCTCGGGCGACGGCTGCTATGGAATCCCGATCCAGCCGGTTCATTTCTTCTTCTTTTCATTTCAGCCCTGGGGCATAAGCTTCCCCAACGGCATCGAGCCAACACTTGTCCGCGTCTATCCTACGCCGCTTTATGAACTGGCCGCCGGCTTGCTCATCGGCGGGTGGCTATGGTGGAGAGCGGGCAAGCCCCATGCCACCGGCGCCATACTCGGCCAGTATCTGCTACTCTGCGGAACCGCTCGCTTTCTGGTTGAATTTATTCGCCGCAACCCAAAAGTTTTATGGGGTTTATCGAACGCTCAACTCGCCAGCGCAGGCTCGATGATCGTGGGGATTCTGTTCATCGTTTGGGCAGCCAATCGCCGGGCGGGCGCGCCGAATGAAGCCGCTGCGCGCCTTGCCAGACTTGTGGACTGATCACACTGTGAAGAATATTTCAGTGAATATTTCACATTGTCAGTACAGCAGCACAGCAACGCGATAGGCTGTGAACCAGCCCTCCTGGCCCTGCGGCGGGCAACTGCCGACCGCTGCGCTGCGATACTTGCCTGTGGCCAGCCGATCTGTCAGCGCCTCCGGCAGGCGATTCATGTCCGCGTCTTGCCAGCGCATGATGAAACGGGGCTGCGAACCGGATTTTGAATGAGGCAGCCCTTCGTCCGTAACGCAGGCAGCGCGGGCCAAGCTTGCATCCCTTGCAACGGCAACGCCACTGGCATGCGTTAAGCCGGCAATTCTAGCCTCCACCTGGTCTCGTGTCAGAAGCGGCACGGCTCGCTCGTAGTCGGCCACGGCATAAAGTCCCAAGCGGCCCGCCACTACGGCTATACCCACTCGATCAACCTTCGGGTTGAGCAGGTTGGAGCGATGATGCGGCGAGTTCATCCAAGCGTTATGAATCTCCGCCGGATCGGGACCAACCGCGACATTCTCTTCGATCAGGCTGAAGTGGGCTCCGGCCTGCGCGGCGCGCTCGCTAACATCTGGCTCGCCCGCGTACCGATGCGAGATCCGCCCTTCGGCGGCCATGAGCAGGCAATGCTTACGTGCTGACGCAGCCAATGCCGCATCCCACTTCAGGGGCGCAGCCCCCGCCTGAGCACGGGCCTGATTGGCCTGCATAACAAGCTGCCAGGCCTCCGCCTGAATCGCGGTTGAGCTTTGAATCTGAGAAGACCGCTCCACCTGCGCCTGCGACAAAACCACTGACGCAACCAACGCCAGACACATCCCCAAACCTTGTCGCAGAAAGCTCATCCTCAATTCAACCCCACTTTACCTCGACTGTCGCGGTATTCTTGCTGTGCCGATGTTTTTATTCTCTACCAGCACGCTTCGCAACCGTATCCGCCGCCAGCCGCTCGCCGTGACCGGCGCGTTGCTGCTGACAGCCTTCGTCGTGGGTGGGTTAGCGGCACCCTGGCTCGCGCCCCACAATCCCGCCGCCATCGACCTGCTGCACCGGCTGCAAAGCCCATCTGCCGCTCATTGGGCTGGAACCGACGAGCTGGGCCGCGACACGCTCTCCCGCTTGCTCTACGGGGCGCGGCTCTCGCTGGCCGTGTCGGTCACCGTAGTCACGATCTCGCTGGCTTTAGGACTCGCCATCGGCGGCTTGGCTGGCTATCTCGGAGGCTGGATCGACACCGCCCTGACCACCTTCGCGATGAACACCTTTTTGGCTCTGCCCGGGATTCTGCTGGCCATTGCCTTCGCCGCATTTCTGGGGCCGGGCTTCACCAACCTGGTGCTGGCCCTGGCCATTGGCGGCTGGGCTGGCTATGCAAGGCTAGTGCGTGCGCAGGTGATGGCCGTCCGCGACCGCGAATATGTGGATGCGGCTCGCGCCTTGGGTGCAAGCGGCTTGCGCATTTTCTTTCACCACATCCTTCCCAACATCGTCCAGCCGATCCTGGTGCAAGCCACCATTGGCATGGCCGGAGTGATTCTGGCCGAGGCCACACTCTCGTTTCTGGGCCTGGGTATTCCCGCGCCCGCCCCGAGTTGGGGAGCGATGCTGAACGACGCCCGCCTGCATCTGTTCGACTCGCCACATCTGGTACTCTTTCCTGCCGCTGCTGTCGCAGGTGCGGTGCTGGGCTTCAACTTTTTAGGTGACGCGCTGCGCGACCAGCTCGACCCGCGCACACGGCTGGAACTGGGGCTTTAGCCATGAAAATCGGCGTAGTCAGCGACACACACGGCCTCTTTCGCACTGAAATCGAGCGCGTTCTGGATGGCGTCGAGCGCATTCTGCATCTGGGCGATGTGGGCGGCAAGCCTTCGGTGATGAGGAAGCTGAACAAGATTGCTCCGGTCACGGCGATTCGCGGCAATACGGATCGCGAAGGCCCATCGAGCGAGTTGCCGGAGACTGAAGTGGTGCTCATCGCCGACCGCTACGTTTACATGTTGCACGACTTGAATACCCTGCATCTGGACCCCGCCGCCGGAAAGTTTGCCGCAGTGCTCTTCGGCCACACACACGTGCCCAACTACGACTGGCGCAAAGGGGTACTCTACTTCAATCCCGGCTCCTGCGGGCCGCGGCGCTTCGATCTGCCGGTGACGGTGGGAGTGCTGAAGGTGGATAAAGACGGCGTGTTCACGCCGAAGATTATCCATCTCGATCCCGGCACCGATACTGAGCGGCGACGGTAAGAGTTATTTCACAAGGCGGTACGCCCTTTCTCTGTTTAGACCTTCTTTACAAATTAGTTGTTTGTATTGAATACATCGCGAGGCATCGTGCCTGATGCCGTGACGCGAAATTGACTCTCAGCCCGGAGGACCAAGAATGATTCTGAAAGCAACGCTCCTCAGCAATTTGATTGCAGCTGCTGTCGTCTTGCTTCCCGCCTGCCTGATGTGCGCTCAAACATCGCCTGGCGGAGCCGAACAACCTGCGGCCGCGTCCAGCAGCACCTCCACCGATTTCTTTGTGATGCCGGGATCTGATTTCGACCGCCCCGGACTCGTCCCGAGGGCGAACCTCAACATCGGTATCGGACACACTTTCGGGTTCCTCAAGAAGGATCCCATCGGCGACGAGTTGACCTTTTCCTATACTTACGAGAATGCTGGCACGCATGGGTTCTTTCATACAGATTTTGGTTCACACACCGAGGCATTGGGCGTCATGAAGAACTTTGGGCTGCCGAAAACGAAAGCCCTGACCGGATACACTTGGTTGCAAGCCGGCCTGACCAGTTTGACTGGCTATCCTCACGTTGAGAATCGCTTCTACAACGGCGAATCCCTAGGCGTGGCCATCCATATCAACGACCACAATGGTATCTGGATTCAGGAGAGCTATAACAAGATTCCTACCATTCCGTGGTATACCACGACCGGTATCGGGTACACATGGAGCTGGTGAGCCGCTGAGGGGCTGCGATGGTCAGGCGCAGCGCTGCATGGCCAGCACAGTCATATCATCGAAACTCGGACCGCCGTTGGTAAACGCCCGCACGTCATCAAGGCAAGCGGCGATCAACTGGGCGGGCTGCCGCGCGGCGTGCCGACTCACCAATTTGGTGACGCGGTCCACACCGTACTCATCGCTATCGTTACAGGCTTCGGAAAGACCGTCCGTGTAAAGAAAGAGCGTGTCGCCGGCATCCAACTGCACGCGGGAGGCGCAAAACTCTGTTTCGCGGAACATCCCCAGGGGCAAACCAGTCGATTCAATCCGAAGCACTCCGCCGCGTCCGACGACGATTGCTGGACAATGGCCGGCGTTATGGATTTCTACTTCTCCTGTCGGCTTGGCCAGCCCGCACACTAGCGTGGCGTATTGTCCCGCCAGGACACTTTCGCAGAAAAAGCGGTTGACGTGGGTGACCATTTGGCACAGCGGAAGGCATATCTGGGTCAGGCTGCGGAACAAGGCGTGAAGCTGTGCCATCAGCATCGAAGCGGCCACACCCTTACCGGAGACGTCGCCCAGCAGGAAGAGAAGCTGCCCATCGAACGGAATCAAGTCGCAGTAGTCACCGCTGACGGCGCCTACCGGCGCGAAATGATAGCTGGTTTCCCAGTCGCCCACGCGCAGGCCATTTTGCGGCAGCAAGTTGCGCTGCACCTGGGAAGCCAGGTCGAGGTCTCTCTGCAGGGCGGCTAGCCCCGGTTGGGTCAGGTGGTCCAGGCAGTACTGCACCAGCGGATCAGCGAGCAAGCGGTCCTGTTCTACCGAGTCGTGGCACTCAAGACAGAGACCGTACGTGCCGTCGGCCACGCGGTCCAACGCTGAATCCACTTCGCGCAAAAGTCTGGCCAAGCCGGAGTTTGGCGGCGCGGAGGCAACGGCCATCTCCAGCCTGCGCTTACGCTCTTCCAGTTGCTCCTTCAGGAAATCAACTTCAAGTGCCGCCATAAGAAGTTCCCTCGATCTAACTTACGACCGTTGGATTCTGCTAATCGCGGGTTCGATGCGCGTTTTAACGTCGCACCTTGCGGATAAATATTCTTGGGAAGCCCACGGAAGTCAAAGGAATGAATGCCGCGTTTGCGCAGGCTCATACTGAACTTGCTTAGCGCATCCTTGGATTGACGCAGCGATAGACCACGTCGGTGAGCAGGTTGACCAGCACGTAGGTCAATCCAATCGACAGCAGGCATCCCTGAACTAAGGCATAGTCACGATTGGAGATAGCGCTGACCGTAAGCCGACCAAGACCCGGCCAGCTGAAGATCGTTTCAGTCACAATCGCCCCGGCCAGCAGCGCGCCGAACTGCAAACCCACGACGGTGACGATGGGGACCAAAGCGTTGGGAAGAGCATGACGGCAGACGACGGAGCGTTCGCTCAATCCCTTGGCTCTGGCTGTCCGGATGTAGTCCTGGCCAAGTTCCTCAAGCATCGCCGTGCGCACCATGCGGGTGAGGATGGCAGCCAGCGAAGCACCCATGGCTATCGAAGGAAGGACAAGATAACGCCAATCGATCCAGGCGTTTCCGCCCGAATTCGCACCCGAGACCGGGAGCCAGCCGAGGTAGATGGAAAAGACTAGAATCAGCACCGGTCCCAGTGCAAGACCGGGGATAGAGAGGCCAAAGAGGCTGACGACCGAAAGATTTTGGTCCAGCCATCGGCCACGGCGCACCGCGGCGAGAATACCGGCGGGGAGAGCCAATAGAAGGCCTAACCCCAATGCAGTCAACGTCAAGGCCAGGGTGTAGGGATAGCGCGCGGCGATCAGATTCGCCACGGTGTCATGCAGGCGGATCGAGCTGCCCAAGTCGCCATGCAGGACGCCGGACCAGTAGAGCACATACTGCTGGGGCAAGGGTAGATCGAGATGGTATTGATGACGCAAAGTCGCTGTGTCTGTTGGAGTTGCGCCTTCGCCCAACATCTGCAAGATGGGATCGCCGGGCACCAGATGAATGAGCAGAAAGACCAGCGAGACCACCAGCCAAACGACCGGAAGAGTAAGCGCGAGTCGGGTGAGGGTCTGCTTCATGGGTCTGTTTCCAACGATAACGGACCGGGCAAGAATTGGAAACAGGGAATCGTCGCTGAGTCAGCTCAGGTTGCTCGCCGTTCTGGCTCCCGCCCCTGATCGGCTACTCTTATTTCATGCCCTTCACGTTACCCAAGATTTACCCCATCCTTGATGCCTCAGTCATTCCTGCAACCAACCGCGCCGAGTTTCTGCGGAAACTGGGGGGCGAACTGGCCGCAGCCGGCGTGACGCTTCTCGAATATCGCAACAAGACCGGCACGGATGCCGAATTACTGGCCGATGCAGAGATTCTGCGGACCACGCTGCCCGCCCGACGCGTAAAGTTGATTCTAGATGATCGAGTCGATCTAATTGATAAAATAGGCTTTGATGGAGTTCATGTTGACATGGGTGACATGGGGCCGACTGAGGCTCGGCGGCTGCTGGGGCCGGATCGAATCATCGGGACCTTCGGCGGTAGCAAGGCGCTGCTGCCGGGGATTCTGGCAGAGCCGGTGGACTATTTCTCCGTTGGACCGGTCTTCCCAACCCGGACCAAGCAGACCTCGACGCCGCCGATTGGAATCGATGGCATAAGGCATCTGCGCCAGGAGGCGGGCGTTGCTCCCGTGCTGGTCGCTGTCGGCGGCATCACGCTGGCAACGGCGGCTGAGGCGCTGGCTGCAGGAGCCACGGCTGTCGCCATCGCCGGGGCGCTCTTTCGTCAGCCAAACCCCGCAGCGGAGTTTCGCCGCTGGCTAGAGCAGCTAAGTTGATTGCTGGCGAACGCCGGATCAAGCTGATTTGCCAAGCCGGGCCCCGGCACACTGACTTTGTGTGCTGGGGTAGGGAGAACGTAAAACAGATTTCGGACCCGACTGGCGGAGGTAAAGGGCGCGCTCGATTCTCTTACCGTGCCGATTACGGGTTGAGGCGAGGATGGTGGTGGTGATGATGGTGATGGTGGTGGTCATGCCGTTCAACCACGATCACCTGCGCCTGCGCCGCATAGGGGACTGCGAGGCAGAAGACGAGGATGAATCCGAGCAGATACTTTTTCATGCCTAAGGATGACTTGCCCAATCGGAAATTACAGAGCTACATTGACCTACTCGCCCAAATGCCATCTTCTGTCTAAATCAGTGGATGGTATATGCTTTTTCAAGTGACGAATCCCGATTTAAACACCACGAATACACGGCAGGCGACCGATTCGCTCTGCGGGGACAGCAACGCGCCGCGCCTGGTGCAAAGCCTGGGCCTATTCAGTTCGACCGCGCTGGTGATCGGATCGATGATTGGCTCCGGCATCTTCATCGTCGATGCGGATATTGCTCGCGGCACCAATTCTCCGGCGTTGCTTCTAGGCGCGTGGGTGGTGACGGCTGCTCTAACAATGATCGGAGCGCTCAGCTACGGCGAACTCGCGGCGATGATGCCCAAGGCCGGCGGACAATACGTCTATCTGCGCGAGTCGCTGGGGCCGCTATGGGGGTTTCTCTACGGTTGGACGCTTTTTCTAGTGATTCAAACGGGAACTATCGCGGCCGTTGCAGTGGCCTTCGGCAAGTTTCTTGGGGTATTTTTTCCGACGATCTCGACCACCAATTGGCTCTGGCACATCGCTCATGTTCCGGCGCTCAAGGTGGGGCCAATGGTGCTGGGCAACATGGAGATTGGCGTCAACACGGCCAACCTGACCGCGATTGTCGTGGTCATCTTTCTGGCCATCGTGAATGTCTTTGGCGTGAAGTTGGGCGCACTGATCCAAAACATTTTTACCACTGCCAAGGCGCTGAGCATGGCGGCTCTGATTCTGCTGGCTTTTACGGTGGGACGCAACGCAACGGCGATTGAGTCGAACTTCGGAGCAGGCTGGAGCGAGTTTTGGAAGAATGCCGGATGGACTTCGCTGCACCCGGTGCAGGTGGGCGTGGGCGGCCCGACGGTGCTGGTCAATCTGCTGGTGATATTGGCTGTTGTGCAGGTGGGATCGCTCTTCTCGGCGGATGCGTGGAACAACATTACTTTTACGGCGGGTGAGGTGAAGAACCCCAAGCGGAATATTCCGCTATCGCTGATTTTGGGTACGGGGTTTGTGCTCGCGGTCTATTTTCTGGTGTCGCTGGGCTACCTGCTGGTTTTGCCGATGCACGGCGACGTGAACGGCGCAACGGTGATGGCGCGAGGCATTCAACATGCGACCGAGGATCGAGTGGCTACGGCAGTGCTGGAGCAGGTTTTTAACTCCGGCGGGGCATGGCTGATGGCTGGAGCAATTCTGATATCAACCTTCGGCTGTGCCAATGGAATGTCGCTGGCCGGGGCGCGTGTCTACTATGCCATGAGTCGCGACGGTCTCTTCTTCAAATCTGTTGGCAAGCTGCATCCGCGCTACAAAACGCCTGCTGCAGGCTTGCTGGTGCAGGCTGCCTGGGCCACCGTGTTGTGCATCTCCGGTACCTATGGCCAGTTGCTGGACTACATCATCTTCGCGGTGCTGATCTTTTATATTCTCACCATTGTCGGACTGTTTGTGCTGCGCTTTAAAATGCCAAATGCTCCCCGGCCTTACAAAGCGCTGGGCTATCCAGTACTGCCTGCGTGCTACATCGTGATGGCCGGATGGATCTGTATCGTATTATTGCGATATAAGCCTCAGTACACGTGGCCGGGCTTGGTTCTCGTTCTGTTGGGCATTCCGGTCTATCTCTTCTGGTCCTCGCGGCAAGAGCAAACACTATCCGGTCAGCAAACAAAGGAGTAGTTCATTCGCATGGCAGATCTCTTCAGGAGAAAGCCTCTCAGCCTGATTGTCTCCGAAGCCCAGGAAGAGGGCGCGAATCGCCTCGAGCGTGTTCTGGGTCCGGTTTCGCTCACTGCATTGGGTGTTGGCGCAGTCATTGGCGCAGGCATTTTTGTGATGGCGGGCCTGGGCGCGCATCGGGCCGGCCCTGGTCTCATGCTCTCCTTTGTGCTGTGCGGGATCGGTTGTACCTTCGCGGGGCTTTGCTATGCCGAGTTTGCCGCCATGATTCCCCTGGCAGGTTCGGCTTACACCTATGCGTATGCCACGCTGGGTGAACTCTTCGCTTGGATCATCGGATGGGATCTTACGCTTGAGTACGCCATGGGCGCGAGTACAGTCAGCTCGGGCTGGTCAAACTATTTTATTGAATTATTGAAGATATTCGGTATCAAATTCCCCCTCTGGCTAAGCTATGACCATTGGACAGGACTCGAACAAGCCAAGCATATTGCCGCGCGCGAATATCTTGCGCAGGCGCATCCCGAGCTAATCAGCGGGTCGCAAGGATTTCTGGACGCACTGACCACTGTTCTGGCCCATCCGCAGGCGACGATTCTTGAGCGCGCGCATCAACTGCTCAATGCGCCGCAGATTTTTGGAGTCGAGATCGGCTTCAACCTACCGGCATTTGTCATTGCCCTGATCATTACAACCATTCTGGTGGTGGGAATCAAGGAAAGCGCAAAGTTCAATGCGGGCATTGTAATGATCAAGGTCTCAGTTGTGCTGTTTGTGCTGGTGCTAGGCTCGCACTACGTGCGCCCCACCAACTGGGGGCACGACTGGCACACCTTTGCGCCTTTCGGTGTAGCCGGCATCAGCTCCGCGGCGGCGTACATCTTTTTCGCCTTTATCGGCTTCGATGCCGTCTCAACCACGGCGCAGGAGGCCCGGAATCCGCAGCGCGATCTGCCGATTGGAATTATCGCGTCGCTGTTCATTTGTACGCTGCTTTATGTCGGAGTGGCTGCTGTCCTGACGGGCATGGTGCCCTGGCAGTTAGTCAACATTGAGGCACCGATCACTCACGCCTTCCTCGATCACAACGTCGGTTGGGCCTCGGATATCATCACCTGTGGAGCTCTGGCCGGACTCACATCGGTGATGCTGGTGATGCTCATCGGCCAGACTCGCGTGCTCTATGCGATGGCCTCTGACGGGCTTTTGCCTAAGAAGTTTTTTGCCGCAATCCATCCTCGATTTCGCACGCCTTGGAAGAACACGATTCTGGTCGGACTGCTGGCCGCTATCGTCGGCTCTATCACTCCGATCGAAAAGATCGGCACCATGGTGAACATTGGCACGCTGCTGGCTTTTGTGATGGTCTGTGCCGCCGTGATCATTCTGCGCCATACCGAACCGGATCAGCCTCGGCCTTTCCGTACGCCCTTTTCGCCGGTGGTGCCCGCGCTCGGCATCGTCGCCAACGGCTACCTGATGTACTCGCTAGGCCTGGGTAATTGGATTCGGCTGATCGGGTGGCTGATCATTGGTCTGGTCGTATATTTCTTTTATTCCGTTAAGCACAGCAAGGTGCAGGCACTGCCCAAAGTGTAAGAGGCGACTGAATCAGATGCCGATCTCTGTACACTTGAAGGCCTTCAATAGAGAGGCCGTTCGGCGTTCCCACCGGCCTTGCGTTCCGGATGATTATGAACTAAACTAAGTAGACTTAGTTCACTCAGGAGGCGCGATGCGGACCATCAACATTCACCAGGCCAAGACTCATCTCTCGCGTCTGGTCGATGAGGCAGAGCAGGGCGATTCCTTTGTGATTGCCAAAAGGGGTAAGCCAATGGTGCAGGTCTTCCGCATCGATACAAACCCCTCCCAGCCAAAGCGGTTGCTTGGTGCAATGAAAGGCCTCTACACGCTGCCGGACAATTTCGAGGAAATAGATCGGAAATTGGACAAGGAAATCGAACGGTTATTTCTTGGCGAAGAGACCGAATGAAGTTTCTCTTCGATACCCATGTTGCAATCTGGACGCTGTTTGACGACCATCGCTTGAGTCAAACGGCACGGGGGATCTTGAACGATCCCAGCAACGAATTCCTGTTCAGCGTGTGCAATATTTGGGAGATTTCAATCAAGCGGGGATTGCATGGGCATGGTTTTCAGCACGATCCGCGTGAAATTCGACAATATCTTCTGCGCAATGGCTGTGAAGAATTGACAATTCAAAGCAGGCACATAGTCGAAGTTGATAATCTCCCGCCTATCCACAAAGATCCCTTCGATCGCATTCTGATTGCTCAAGCAATCGTCGAAGGGATCACTTTGTTGACGGCAGACGCGGTGATAGCCCAATACCCTGGCCCAATTCGGAAGGTCTGAAGCCGATGGTCATTGAAGAGAACAAGATCCTTGCCCCTCTCACCACCTTTGGCATAGGCGGACCGGCGCGCTGGTTTATCGAGGCCACGAGCGAAGAGGAGATTGCCGAGGCCGCCGCTTGGGCAGGCGAGCGTGGAGTGCCGCTGTTCGTCCTGGGCGGGGGAAGCAATCTTCTCGTCTCCGACGCCGGCTTCGATGGCTTGGTGCTGCGTGTCGATTTGCGCGGCATCCTGGTGACCGATGCACCTGACAAAACCGCGCAAAGAATTTATCAGGCCGGCGCCGGCGAAGACTGGGACCGGTTTGTAGAGCGGGTTGTCGAAGATCAATGCGCTGGGATCGAGTGTCTGGCTGGCATTCCGGGCACGGTGGGCGGAACTCCCGTGCAGAATGTGGGCGCTTATGGGCAAGAAGTTGCATCGGCAATTGAGCGCGTGCGGGCCTTCGATTTACGGCAGCATGTATTCGTCGAATTCGCGGCATCGGATTGCGGTTTTGCCTATCGCCGCAGCCGCTTCAACTCAACTGATCGCGGACGCTACGTCGTTACCCGTGTGGACTACAGGCTCACGCCCGGAGGCGCGCCCACTGTGCGTTATGCTGAACTGCAACGGGCGCTTGCGGAGAGCCAGTCAGTGAAATTCGAGGGCAGGGAAGTGAGCCTTGCGGAAGTTGCAGCCGTCGTGCGCCGCGTACGGCAGTCCAAGGGAATGCTGCTCGTCGAAGGCGATCTCGATTGCCGTAGCGCAGGCAGCTTCTTCAAGAACCCAGTGGTCAGTGAGGAACAGCTTCGGCAGATTGCAGCGGCCAGTTCTAAAGAGCCGCCACGCTTTCCTGCCGGCGCTGAACATGTGAAGCTTCCGGCTGCCTGGCTGATCGAGCAGGCTGGCTTTGCGAAGGGATATGCGCTGGGCGCGGCCGGAGTCTCATCTCGGCACACGCTGGCGCTGGTAAACCGTGACGGTGCCACTGCAGCGGAGGTATTGACATTGGCAGGGCGAATCACCGCCGCCGTCGAAGAACGCTTCAAGATTCAGCTCGAGATGGAGCCGGTGATGCTGGGGTTTAGATAGAGACCACGAAATAAATTACTTGCGTCCAAGCTAGACACAAAGTAACAAAAACTAGGCGGCGGGCTGCGCCAATTCCGCGAGAATCTTGACGACTGCTATCTCGGCGGCCTTGGCTATTTGAGGAGAGAGTTCCATCGAGATCGGCTGTTGCGGATCGATAGTGATGGCGTACAGGACTACGTCGGGGCCTCCGCCCTGGATATAGAAAACGTCCAGCAAGTCTTTGACGCCGATGTCGTGGGCAGTGAGCGTCGGTGGATAATCGCGCGAAAACCGCGGCGTAGTGCGGGTGACTGTGCCCGGCGGGTTGCCGTCGGCGGCTGCGTCAATCAGGATAATACGGCTGGCGCTCTGCAACGGCTCAAGCAGAATAAAGCCTCCGGTGCCCCCGTCGAGGCACTGCACATTTGCCGGGAGTGTGTGTTGCTCCAAAGCTCGCACGACATGAACGCCTACGCCCTCATCGCCCATGATGACGTTGCCCAGCCCCAGCACCAAAATCTTGTCTTGCGTTCCTGCCTTGTCGCTATTTGTCACTCTTCTCCCGCTCGAACTTCCATCCGCCGATGATCGAGGATACCGTACCGCGCCCCTCGATGTAATCGTGATAGAAGGCAAGATAGATATGCACGACAACAAAGGTGACAAAGAACCACAGGAAAAGATGGTGCCAGAAGCGCACGCCAAAGTCGCCGCCCAGCAACGGCACAATCCACACAAAAAGGTGGGGTAGCCACGAATTGCTCATGCTGGAGTAGAGCGCGAAGCCAGTGATGGTCTGAGCTACGAAGGCCAGGAACGTGAAAAAGTAAATCATGCCAGCCAGCGCGTTATGCCCCGTGGAGATTGGCCCGTGCATCTTGGTTTCCAGCACGTCGGCCTTGACGACATCGACGATCTCCTGACGCTGCGACTTCTTCAACGGGAAGAAGGCGTTCCAGTGGGAGTATTTATTGCCGACAAAACCCCAGTAGAGGCGCGCCAGGAAGTTAAAGACATAAATGTAGGCAGCCAGGAAGTGGATAAAGCGCACCCAACCGAACCAGTATTGCTGGTAGGCCTCGGCGGCGTAAAACATGCGGATGGGAGCGCCGATCAGGTAGCCGGTGACGCACAGTGTCGTCAACGTAATGGCGTTGATCCAATGGTAGGCACGCACCGGCAGTTCCCACACATAGATGCGCCGATATTCCACCCCATGGACCGAGACCTGTCCATGGGGACCCCGGGATTCCACCGGATGGTCTGCCGGTATCACTCTGCCTACGCCGATATTAGGTGTACTCATGGGCATCACTCGAAGGAAACCTGGGCTAGGTGCCGCCCCTGCGGGTCGTACAAATGCACGGCGCAGGCCAGGCACGGGTCAAAGGAATGGATGGTGCGCAGTATCTCGACCGGCGAGTCGATCTTTGCAACTGGCGTGCCAATCAGCGCCTGCTCAAAGGACGAGCGCTGTTGCTTGGCGTCGCGAGGGGAGCCGTTCCATGTAGTCGGGACCACCAATTGGTAGTTCTCAATGGCGCCATCGTGAATCTTGATCCAGTGAGCCAATGCGCCGCGCGGAGCCTCGGTCAGGCCGACACCTTCGGCATCCTTGGGCCAGCTCTTCGGCTCCCAGAACTCTCCGTTAAAAGTGGAGACCTCGTTGATCTTCACGCGATCCATCAACTGCCCGTAGTACTCCTTAAGCCAGATCATCGCGAGGGCAGCATCCAGGCCGCGCGCCGCGGTACGGCCCAACGTGGAGAAGAGCGCGGTGACCGGCACGTTGAGCTGGCCCAGCGTATCTTTCACTAACTCTTGCACGTCAGTGCGACCAGAGGCATAAGCGACGATCAGCCTTGCCAACGGACCGACCTCCATCGCCTGTTCCTTCCAGCGCGGAGTCTTCAGGAACGAATACTTCTCGAAGCCTTCAAGTGTCTCGAAGGGCGGCTTGGGCCCGGTGTAGTTCAGCTTCGTTTCGCCGGCCCACGGGTGAATGCCTTCTGTATCTCCCTCTTCGTAGCTGTACCAGGAGTGCGCGATGTATTCCTTGATCTCCTGCGAATCAGTAGCGTTGACCGGATGCACAGTGCTCAGGTCGCGATTGAGCACAACGCCGCGCGGATACTTGAAGGTCTCCGGCTTGTTATAACCCTGGGTCGGAAACTCACCGTAACTCAGGTAATTCGTCAATCCGCCGCCATAACCCGCCCAATCTTTGTAGAAGGAAGCTACGGCCAGCAAGTCGGGAATGTAAACCTGATTGAGAAACTCATCCGCTTGATCGATGAGCCGCTTCACCAGGTTGAGCCGCTCGGAGTTAATTGCGGCCACTTCGTTCATGTTGATGGAGCAGGGAACTCCGCCCACCAGATAATTAGGATGGGGATTCTTGCCGCCGAAGATGGCATGAATCTTGACGATTTCCTTTTGCCATTGCAGTGCGTCAAGATAGTGAGCAACCGCGATCAGGTTCACCTCGGGCGGCAACTTATAGGCTGGATGGCCCCAGTAGCCATTGGCGAATATGCCTAGGCCGCTCGCGGCGAAGGCCTTGATCTTATCCTGCACCTCGGAAAAATAGGCGGGTGTGTTCTTGTCCCACTTAGAGAAGGAGCCCGCTAACTCGGAGGCCTTCTTAGGATCAGCCTTCAACGCATTGACGATGTCCACCCAGTCCAGGGCGTGCAGGTGATAGAAATGAACCACATGATCCTGCACGTATTGCGTGGTCATCATGATGTTGCGAATCAGCTCAGCGGTCGGAGGAACCGTGATCCCCAGTGCATTTTCAACGGCGCGCACGCTGGTGAGCGCATGAACAGTGGTGCAGACGCCGCAGACGCGCTCAGTGATGGCCCAGGCATCGCGCGGATCGCGGCCGATAAGAATCTTCTCTAGGCCGCGCACCATGGTGCCTGCGCTGAATGCGTCGGTGATGACGCCATTTTCCACCACCGCTTCAATGCGCAGGTGGCCTTCAATGCGAGTTACCGGATCGACGACTATGCGTGTCATGGGCTCTTATGACTCCTTAAGATCTTCAGCGTGAACTTCCGCGATCACCTGGTGCTTGCGAATATTCGTCACCACCGCGTGCGCAGCGACTCCGGCCAGCGTAGCTACTCCCACCACCGTGCCGACCGTATCCGCGGTACTCTCGATGCCGAAGCCGGGGAATGCGGGCAGATGCTGGTAGAACGGGCCGTTGTCCCAGAAGCCTTCCTCGCTGCAACCGATGCAGCCGTGTCCAGACTGGATGGGGTAACTCGTACCCTCGTTCCACTTGACCACCGAGCAGGCGTTGTAGGTAACCGGACCGCGGCAACCCATCTTGTAAAGGCAATAACCTTTGCGCGCGTTCTCGTCGTCGAAGGACTCGACGAAGAGACCGGCATCGTAGTTAGGCCGGCGATAGCAGGTGTCGTGGACGCGGCGGCCATAAAACTCCTTGGGCCGGCCCTGGCTATCGAGAGCCGGAACCTGACCCAGCACCAGCAGGTGAGTCACCACGCCCATCATGACGTCGGCTATAGGCGGACAACCAGGTACGTTGATCACCGGCTTGTCCACGAGTTTATGGATCGGCGTGGCACCGGTCGGATTAGGCTTGGCCGCCTGAACGCAACCGTTGGATGCGCAACTGCCCCATGCCACCACGGCAGCAGCATCCTTGGCGACGGTCTTCAAGATCGATTCAGCTGTCTTGCCGCCAATCATGCAATAAACGCCATCCTCTTTTGTGGGAACGGCGCCTTCCACGAGCACGATGTACTTGCCCTTGTTTTTCTCGATGGTATCCGTCAGGCACTTTTCCGCCTGGAAGCCGGAAGCTGCCATGAGCGTCTCGGTGTAGTTGAGCGATAGCACGTCCAGCAGCACGTCCAGCACAATGGGGTGCGACGCGCGAATGAACGACTCGCTGCAACAGGTACACTCCTGAAAGTGCAGCCACACCACAGCCGGTTTGTCTTTCTTCTCAAATGCCGAGACGACCTGGGCAACGCCGGTTTGACCCAGCCCAGCCACCGCAGCGGCAGCGGCGCAGAATTGCAGAAAATCTCTGCGGTTGTAGCCCTTCTGCTGCATCGAATTCCAAATGGATTGCCCCATACCTACCTCACTCTGCGCGCAGGAACCGAGAAACCGCAGGCAGCCCTGGAAGATTTTAGGGGCCCGTCGGTAGTTTCCCGATGGATAGAGGTCAAGCTACGCAGGAAGAAGATGGGAGGCTGTGATCCAGATCACGCTTGTGAATGAGGAATTTCTGGAGTTGGGACCTCAAGGCGATAAAAGCATCAATAACTCCCAGCGTCACTGGAAAATGGTTGTTGCAGCGTTGATTCCGTAATAAGGCAATCCCAGGAACACAGTCAGCGGATCGGATCAAAAGCATGTCCATCGTGATCAATGAACACAATGCGGCTATAGGGACGCTATCGGCGAAGCCAGAGCCCGGAAGCACGGGCGGCTAACAACGAATGGAGGAAGATCAATTAACAGGAAGAAGACAGTTCGTACGTCTGATAACGTATATTCTGTATAGTTCACATCGAGTTCAATTGGGGGCGATCACCGTCGACAGTTTCAAGTGGTACAGCTTCTTCCCTTCACCTGCTTGATCGCACTAACGAGACTCAACTTCGAGCGCGGCTCTGTCCCAGAGAGCGCAAGTGGCGGCAGCTTCGTATGTGCTTTGCAGAAAATCGAGCAAGACCGCGTCGGGATCTGGCGACTGGCGCATGGATTCGTACGGAAGGATGAATTCGCCGAAGTTCTTGTCGTAGCCGGCCGATGCTGGCGCGATGAGATACTTCGAGTATCCAGGCGGTTCGGGATATGCGTAACTATAGAAGAACGGCTCGATGCCGGGCGCACCGGGCCAGAAGCCGCTGCTACTGACCTCATGCGAGTAGGCATCGCGGGTGACGCGATCAGGCAGATTGGCCATGCTGGGATGCTCCGGTGCCCTGCGGCCAGAGAAGCGTGTGCAAGCCAGATCGAGTGCCCCCCAAAAGAGATGGATGGGGCTGACTTTGCCGCGAAAGCGGGCGCGGAATCGTGTGAAGACGCGCATCGTCTGAAGGAGAATGCGCCCGAATCGCTGCGCAAACTCGGGGTCATAGCTATTGTGAATTTGATCCTGATCAAAGCGAATCGCGTGCTCGATTTCGACAGGCATTGGCCAGATGCGGACGGGTGTGGCGAGGCTATCGAGTGCGGTCATGACCTCACGATAGAAATCCGCAACCGGCATAGGCCGGAGCGGGAGCGCGCGGCTGACACCGTCGCTGGTATCGATGAGGAGCTGATGGCCAACGAAATCGAAATCTATTTGCAGCATCCGTGCGCCGTAGGGCATGGGCAGCGTAGTGAGGCCGCAGACGGTGGGATAAAGGGTGACATTCCACGAGTGGTTGATATGCGGCACAAGCGCGAGGCGCACCTTACCCACGATTTGGAGCCAAAGCTGGAGCGTGGTGCAGGTATCGCTCCATTGAGCTTGAGGAAGTGCGGGCCAAACGTCTGCGGAGGGTGCAGGCGCTACGGGCGGGTCGGGGAAACTCGAGTGTAGAGGCATCTCGCAGGCACCTCATCTTCAGCGTCTCTGAAAGATCTAGGGCGACTACATCTTGTAGTGCCCAAGATCCTCGTCGTTCAATCCTTCCAGCCAGCCGCGCAACTGCTCGGCTGCTTGTCCCTCTGGCGGGCCGGATGTATTCAGCTTGGCGGCCTGCATGACCTCTTCCGTAACGTAGATTGGGCAGTCGGCGCGCAGCGCCAACGCGATGGCGTCAGATGGCCGCGCATCGATGACCAAGGGTTCGCCTCCCTGCCGAAGCCACAGGGTCGCAAAGAACGTATCATCCTTAAGTTCAGAAATAACAACACGTTCCAGCCGCGCACTTAAGTGATGAATGAGGTTTCGAGTCAAGTCATGCGTCATGGGGCGCGGAATTGCCACCTTTTCAATCTCGATGGCAATGGCGTTGGCCTCGAAGATCCCAACCCAAATCGGCATCACCGTCTCTGAGGCGACATCTTTCAGCACAATGATAGGCATGTTGGTGGCGGGATCCAACGTCAGGCCGCGTATTCGGACTTCAATGCCGCCTGGAAGCCTTTGCGCCTCGCCCTGCGCGGCATTCAATTCCTTCAACTCAGCTAAGAGCCTTGGCAACTCGTCATACCGGATTTGCGCGGCTCGGTCCAGTTGCCCCTTGCGCGTCTGCTCCTCTGCCTCGGAGCGCAACGCCTCGATCGCCTTTTTCAAATCGATCTCCATGGCCTCCCTTTCCCTTGCCTGCAACCTTAGATGACTTCGCCCACCAAACTATTTGGATGCGTCGCAGTAATTCTCACCTGCAAGTAGCTTCCCGGCGCGGGGGCAATCGGTTGGGCGCAGGTGAAGTTGACCGGTTTGTTTTGGCTGCTACGTCCGATAATTTGACCGCGCGCCGGATTCACTCCCTCAACCATCACTTCCAACGTTTGCCCCATGTGCTTAGCATAATTGATCCTTTGAATCTCTCGCTGTCTGTCAAGCACCACTTGAAGCCGGCTTGCCTTTTCCACCTCCGGGATGGAATCAATCAGCAGTAAAGCCGGAGTATTCGGCCGGCCTGAGTACTTGAACCCGAAGACGCAATCGTACTCGACCTCGGCCAAAAGGTCCATAGTCTCGATCAAGTCGTCCGCCGTCTCACCGGGAAAACCGACGATAATGTCGGTTGAAATCGCGATGGATCGGCGCGCGGCTTTGATCCAGCCAATCCGCTCCAGATAATCCTCTCGGCTGTACTCGCGATTCATTGCCTTGAGAATCCGTGAGGAGCCGGATTGCACCGGCAGATGCACATGGTCGCAGAGCGTGGGCACCGCGTCGATGGCCATAACAATATCAGGAGTAAAATCGCGCGGGTGGCTGGTAGTGAAGCGAACGCGCCGGATCCCGCCCACCTCGCCCACGGCCGCCAGCAGCTCCGCGAAACTCCGCTTCCCTTCCGGATCGCGGTAGCTGTTCACGTTCTGGCCTAGCAGTTGAATCTCTGTATAGCCCTGATCAGCGATCTTGCGGGCCTCGGCCAGCACCGAGTCCGATCCGCGGCTTCGCTCCTTCCCCCTGGTATACGGCACCACGCAGTAGGCGCAAAACTTGTCGCAGCCCTCAATGATAGTGATGTAGCCGCGGTAGGGGTTCTGGCGGGCGGTAAACTCGGTTTCGAAGGTCTCATCGGTCTGGCGGTCGTCGAGGCCAGTGATGCGGCTCTCGCCCGCTTCCAGGCGCACCAGCATCTCCGGCAGTTTACGGTAGGAGGCCGAACCCGAGACCAGCGAGACATAAGGCGCCCTGTCGAAAATCTTTTCGCCTTCCTGCTGCGCCACGCAACCCAGCACGCCGAAGCGCTTGCCTTCTCGGTGCTGCCGCTTATACTCATCGAGGCGGTGAAATACCTTCTGCTCCGCTTTGTCTCGAATGGAGCAGGTGTTGTAAAGAATCAGGCCGGCTTCTTCCTCTGACTCGACCTGCCGGTAGCCTTCATGCTGCAATGTGCCAATGACCTTTTCCGAGTCATGCGCATTCATTTGGCAGCCAAAGGTTTCTAAATAGAAAGTTTTGTTGGTTGCCATAACAATCTTGAGTATACCGCGATGAACGAATCGAGACCATCTCAATCGCCCATCGCGGCCAAACAGGACCACTTCTACTTCTTGATCCAAACCTCCACGCGCCGATTTCTCGCTAGGCCGTCCTCGCTGTCGTCCGCGGCAACGGCAAGACTTGAACCGTATCCGCGAACAATCGCCGGATTTATGCCTCTCTGCGCAAATTGATCTTCCACCGATTTTGCTCTTGTCAATGAAAGTACTCGGTTTACGGCGGGCGAACCAATACTGTCCGAAAATCCGAATAGCATAATCTTGTTTTCGGCGACTCTCAGGTCCGCGATTAATGAAACCACCCTATCTAGATCAGCTTTTGCCTTATTGTCCAATTCCGCTTGACCAGACTGAAATCGAAAATCGAGAGAAAGCCGATTTGCCTCTTTGGTCAATAACTTATACTCTTTCGGCGCTTCAGTTGATACTGACTGCGCCACCTCCGCCACATTCTGGGCCACAAAACCACTGTCGCCAACCACGTCTTGTCCCTTCTTGGAGAGAGCGAACTCGATAAACTGGCGCGCGTACTTGTTGCTAGAAGCAGAAGGGGTATAAAGATACAGCCTTCTCGACAGAAGATAGTCTTCCGTGCCCACGGTAAATCGGGTAGGAAGCAGTGAATGAGTTCCCTTCTCCGAGACAGCAATCGGTTTGGCGCTTTGTATATACGGAAGACCTATAAAGCCGATTCCATACGGATCAGCGGAGACTGCATCGGAGAGCGTCTTGCTATCCTCGATTCTCTGTGCTCCCGATGCCAATGGCTTGCCCGCAAGCACCAGACTCTTAAACGTGTCGTACGTGCCTGATTTGTCATCTCTCGCGTAGATCTTGATCGCACCGGAATAGGGACCTACTTGTGACCAGTCTTTAATCTCCCCTGTAAAAACGCGCATGATTCTATCTTTATCAAGCTGATCGGCAGGGTTAGCCGGGTTGATAATCACGGCGATGCCGTCTAGCCCCAAAACATGTTCGCTTGCCATCGAAGACATGTTTCCCAGCGAGGCCAACTTGGACGCTTCCTCGGGCTTGATCTTCCTCGAAGCCATGCCGATATCGCAACTCTTCTCTGCCAGGGCGGTAAACGCGGTCGCCGATCCATGCGCGGCGATCGCAATCGCGGAAGGCATAGTGTCACCAGGCAAAACGCCTTCGACAATTTTCTCCTGAGGGCTAGCTCCGGCCAAGATGCGCACATCCGTTGCCCCCTGCTCCTTCAGAAAAGCGGCTGCTAACTGCGGCCCAAGCGCGTCCCCAATCGTGTTGGAGCCGGCCAGGCGCAGGATTCCCTTGGGTTCTCTCTTCAGCACTGCGGCATTTGCATTGTGCAGCCCGCCCCAAATCGCGAACCACACTATGCCCGCGACAAGAAGAAGCGCAGCCGCAGCAGTGGCCATCAGAGCCGGTGATATCTTTTTGCGATGGATGAGCGGCGCCGCGCTGGGAGCAACCTCGCCCTCATCCAGCAGCGCTTCTGCGCATTCAGGGCAAACGAATGCATCCCCTTGTGGAATCGGAATAGCCTGGTTCTGTTTTGCATCCCTGCAGTTTTTGAAGTTAGAACATCTTCCCCATCGTACAGTCATGCCGCCTCATTTTTCTTCTTACTCACAGGTGATTTGCGCCGGGCGATCCCCGGACAATCTCAACGCATTTTGTATCGTTTCAGCCCCTACTCGAAGACACCAACTCAATGCACCTCCCCAATTGAATTGAGTCAGGCGAGTACTATTAGCTCACTTGGGGTTACAGGAGTTATGTTACTTCTGAATATCATTGCAAGTCATTAACAACGGATAAATATAGATAACTACATGTGATTGATCATGACACTGTACTCTGTTTTATCGGTGTTTTTCCAGGCGACAAGGTTCTTAGTTATCTGAACAATGTATACCGCGACAGGCAGATCGCAATAATATGAAGTAGCCTGTCGCGGCGTTATAAGTTATAAGCTCACTTCTGAATCCATATCTCAACTCGGCGGTTCTTCTCGCGGCCCTCTTGAGTATCGTTTGGCGCGACTGGAAACACGGAACCAAAGCCGCGTACCACCGTAGGTTTGATGCCCCTCTGGATGAGCTGGTTCTCCACGATCTTGGCCTGGTTCAAAGATAGAACCTGATTCCCTTCCGCGCTGGCGGCATTGTCAGAGAACCCGAAGAGCAGAATCTTGTCTCCCGCACCACCCTGGTCCGCAATCAACGCAACAACCCGGTCTAAGTCAACCTTAGCCTTGTTGTCTTGTTCGGAATTCTCGGATTGAAATCGAAAATCCAGAGGCAATCTTTCAGCATTCTGAGTGAGAAATTTGTACTCATCCGGTGCTGTTGGCGCAACGGCCTGTTTTACCGGCACAACACTCTGGGCGACAAAACCGTTGGAGGCAAGCACGTTTTGTCCCTGCTGCGAAAGTGCAAACTGAATAAACTTCTGCGTGTATCTATTTCGTGCGATAGCCGGGGTATAGAGATAGAGCCGCCTCGAGAGCAAGTACTCTTCCGTAGCAACAGTCAGCCGGGTTGGCTGAAGCGTGCCTGTTCCCTTATCGGCGACGGCGATCGATTTCGCGTTGTGAATGAATGCAAAACCAGTGAAGCCAATTCCGTTTGAATCTTCCGAGACAGCCTCGGAAAGCGCATTGTTATCCTCAAACCTGCGAGCCGAGGGAGCCAGAGGCCGTCCCCCCAACACCAGGTTCTTGAATGTGTCGTAGGTTCCAGAATTGTCGTCGCTGGCATAAATCTTGATCTCTCCGTGAGGAGAACCAACTTGCGACCAATCAGTAATCTCTCCTGTGAAGATTCGCCGGATCTCATCTTTGCGCAGAGAGGTGAGACGATTGGAGGTATTCACAATCACGGCGATGCCATCAAGACCAAGAATATGTTCGCTCGCGGCTGACTTCATATCGCCAACTGTCGCCAGTTTAGCTGTTTCGTCGGGTTTGATTCTTCGCGATGACATTCCTATGTCGCAGCTATTGTCGGCCAGACTGGTAAATGCGGTTGATGAACCGTGAGCTGCGACCGTGATCGAGGAATCCGCACTATCTCCGGGCATGACACCTTCAATAATCTTCTCTTGCGGATTGGACCCCGGGAGAATACGAACATTCGATGCACCCTCAGCCCTGAAGAAGGCTTCGGCCAGCGAAGGCGCCAGAGTGTCCCCGATGGTGTTAGCGCCAGCCAAGCGCAAGATCGCATTCGGCGCATCATTCCGTTCGGCGGCATTGGTCCCCTGAACTGCGTGTATCCAGTTTTTATCAACGGCTACAACGATAAGAAGAACAACAACAACTGCAAAAGATATTACGTGAACAATATTATTCATCTTCCTCTGGCGCACACCGTGACTCGGGGTCTCATGGCGAGCGGCATTGTTGACGACTTCATGGCGAACAGCATTATTTGGAATCTCATGACGGACAAAGTTATTAGTAATTTCATGCTGAGCAAAATTATCTGCGGGCCTTTGGCGAGCAATGTTACCCGCCGTTCTCTGGTGCACAACATTCTTCTTATCTTCTTGTTGGGATGGGGTTATGACATCGCTGAGCGCCATATCACATAATGGGCAGCAGTTCGTGACCCCCTCTTCGTGCGAAAAATCTTCATGGCTGTCTGCCAGAGCGCATTTCCCGTAATTTGTGCAGATTCTCCGGATCATCGTCACTTATCCTCCGAATGCAGATGCTTCTTCCTGGCGTGGATCATTTCGCATCAAGTCACGCGCGCGTAAAAGCGTCTGAGAAGTACTTTACACTTATCCCATTACGATAGTGCGTGTTTTCCAACACAGTGCAACAGTACTATGGTAATGGAAATGCATTAGAACGATTCAACTCACCAAAAACAGGTCTGAAGGCCGAGATTGAGTGGATGGCTTCTCAGTCGATCCCGGTGTGCAGATACGCGAGCAGTGCGGCCATCTGTTCGTCCGCAAAACGGCCGGCAAACCCGGGCATCATTATTCCCTTCCCCGTCAGGACATTCCGCCTCACAGCCGCAAGCCCAGCGCGAACTTCGATATGCTGGAGCTATGGAGCTTCCCTCTCTAACACAAATCTGCGACGCCCAGCCCGTGGTCTATCGTTCCATGCCGCCCACGCCGCAATACACATGGCCGCTGCTCAATCAACGCCTTTCGGTTCGAAAGCGAGGAACCGAGGCCTGGATCAAGCACGAGAACCATACGCCCGTCGGCGCCTTCAAACTGCGCGGTGCACTCGTCTACATCGACTGGCTGAAGCATAGCCAGCCCGGCATGACAGGCGTAGTAGCCGCCACACGCGGTAATCATGGCCAGGGAGTCGCCATGGCCGCCCGGGTCGCCAATCTGCACGCGGTCGTAGTCGTCCCTCAAGGCAACAGCAACGAGAAGAATCGAGCCATGGTTGCGCAGGGCGCAGAACTGATCGAGTCCGGGCGCGACTTCCAGGAATCGCTGGAGTTCGCACGCACCGTGGCCGCCGACCGCGGTTTCGCCATGGTCGATTCCTTTCACGAGCGGTTGGTAATAGGCACGGCTACTTACGCGCTGGAACTCTTTCAAGCTACGCCGCCACTCGAAAGAATTTACGTGCCCGTCGGACTTGGCTCATCCATCTGCGGTGTAGCGGCAGCGCGTAACGCTTTGGGGTTGCCAACAGAAATCGTCGGCGTGGTGGCCGAGAAATCTCCTTCCTACGCGCTCAGTTTCAAGGAACAGAAAGTGGTCGAGGCTCCATCGTGCTCGCTCATTGCCGACGGCCTCGCCTGTCGCACGCCCAACCTTCAGGCCTTAGAGATCATCTGGAAAAACGTGGCGCGAATTGTCGAGGTCTCCGACACAGAGATTGCCCAGGCCATGCGCGCCTATCACGAGGATACCCACAATCTGGCTGAGGGCGCCGGCGCCGCCGCGCTTGCCGCTGCGCTCAAAGAAACAAGCGCTTGTGACGGCAAACGCATCGGCATTGTGCTCACCGGAGGCAACGTCGACCGCGAGACTTTCAAGAGCGTTCTAAGCGAAGCTATTTAATATGACTCGTTCCAAAGTTTCCCCGGGGAGAAGAATGACAGAATCTACCGAACGTTTAACCCCCATGCCCACTAAGGCACAGAACCGCTGCTTCGGCTGCGGCGCGGCCAATGACAACGGATTACGACTTGAGTTCCTGCTCGCTGAGGATGGGAGCGTAGTGTGCCTGCCAACGATTCCCGAGACCTTTGAAGGACCGCCTGGTTATGTGCATGGCGGCGTCATCGCCACGCTGCTGGACGAGAGTATGAGCAAGTCAGTCCGCGCGCGAGGAGTGACGGCCGTGACCGGTCAGATGGAGATCAACTACCTCCGCCCTGTCTACTCCGCAACGCCGTTACGCATGGAGGGTCGTTTGCTCCGCAGCGAAGGCCGCAAGCACTGGACCGAAGCCAGGATTCTCGACGCCAGAGGACATGTTCTGGCTAACGCAAAGGGCCTGTTCATCGAACTGCATGAAGGTCACGGCTTCTAAAGAATCGTTTGCCCAATCATGCCTGTCGTGAGTTGCAGGGGCGGCCCGAAGACCGCCCCGAGACAGACTCAATGAATCATGTTGATGGTTTCCTGGGTGATGGTGTCAAACGTAGTCACCGACTTGGCATTCGCCTCGAAGGCGCGCTGGGCGACAATCAGGTCGGAGAACTGGGCCGAGATATTGACGTTTGAGGCCTCCAGAGAACTGCCTTGGAGCGTACCCAGCCCGCCTGTTCCAGCCACACCCACAGTGGCCGATCCAGATGCGGTAGTCGTCTGGTATTCGGTCGACCCCACATCAACCAATCCCTGCAAATTGCTCATCGACGCAATCCCTAGCTGCCCCACCGTCTGGTTTTGCCCATTCGAGTACACAGCCGTAATGGTGCCGCTCGAGCCAATCGTGAAGCTTTGGTACTCGCCGCTCGAATAACCGTTCTGCGTTTGCCCAGATTGCGCGGTTGCCGCAGCGGTCTGGCTGATAACTCCCGCTCCGCTTGCGCCGAAAAGATCCCAACTCATGTTCATCGTGGCCGCGCTGTCCGATAGTCCCGCAAAGGTAACGTTGGTCAGATTCGCGGTTGGATTCACCAGATTGCCGTTGGCGTCAAACGTCAGAGTCCCTGTGGAATTCGTCGAACTCACCGGATCTTGAATCACACTACCGGACGTCGAAAGATTCGCGCCAGTGATCGACAACTGTCCGCCAGCCGTCGACGAGACCGTCACCCCAGCGATGCCTGCAGCAGTCAGCGAAGTAGTTAGATCATTCACGTATTGCACTAATGACTCGCCCGGCGTCACCGTCGGCGCAATCGTCGTGGCCGTCTGGCCGCTTGCGGTCAACCCAGTAATCGTTAGATTGGTTGTCGGATCGACTGCGGCGACAGCGTTTCCGCTGGTGCCGAAGTCGTAGCTGATCTTGCTCGCCGTCAGGTCTTGGCTGGCAATGCCGGCGACCTTGAGAACTGAGGCCGGCCCCTGGATCGACAGAAGGCCGCCATTCGCCGTCACCGAGACGCCGTCTACGCCAGTAATGATGTTCGCCGATGCCAGAGCCTGATTGAGGGCAGCGGCATATTCAGCCACAGTTTCACCGGCTGTGACAGCAGGCGCAGTGGTCACTGCCGTGGCCGGGCTTCCACTCACAGTCGGTCCGACGATCGTTAGACTGGTAGCCGGATTGACGGTGGCGCTCGAACCAAAGTTGTAATTGATCGTCGAATCCGCCAATCCCTGCACCAGATTGCCGGATGTGTTCACATTGGCCCCGCTGATTGCTAATTGCCCGTTGGTAGCCGTTACCTTGACATTGGCAATCCCCGCGGTCGTCAAGGCCGCGGTCAAGGCCGTGGCATACTGTGCAACGGTTTCACCGGCGCTGACCTGCGGAGTGTTAATGCGCGCCGTCGTGCCACTCGATGTCTCTCCGGTAATCACCAGGTCTGTGGTCGGATCAACGGTGGCTCCCGATTGGAACGCGTAGTTCGTTGTGGTTCCAAGAAGATTCTGGCTGACACTGCCGGTAAAGTTAAGCGATGACGGCCCGACAAAGGTCAACTGGCCGGTCACAGAATTTGCGCTCACCGTCACCCCGGTGATGCCCGCGTTAGTTAATGCGTTGGTCACCTGCGCTGCATACTCGCCTACGGTTACACCGGCGCCGTTCGGCGGCGTGATGACCGCTGTGGTCACGGTCGCTCCAGCAGCATTGACACCAGAGATTTTAAGGTTGGAAGCTGCTCCTACCAGACCGGCCGAAGTCAATCCGGTATTGGGATCGGTGTAGGTGCCAAGATCGAAGTTGGTTGTCGTTGCATTGAAGTTCTGTACAAGATTGCCCCCAAAAGTCACGGCCGGATCACCGTTGGAAGCCACACTCGATGACGGATACTTGATCGATAACTGTCCGGTTGCGTTGTCACCAGTCACGGTCACGTCGGTGATGCCCGCACTCGTGAGCGCCGACTGCAACGTCGAGGCGTAGCTGGTGATCGATTGATCGGAGGTAATGATCGGCGCCGCGGTGCTCAAGGTTGGCGGGGTCGTCGGCGGATTCTGTTGCTCGGAGATGCTGAAGGTCGTCGAAGGGTCCACCAATCCGATTGCGCCATTGCTGCTGGCGAGGTTAAAGCTCTTGGTGGCCATCGCCACATTCTGCTCGAGGCTGCCGGTAGTCGAGATGTTGGTTGGGCCGGTGATCGTCAATTGGCCATTCAGAAAACTCGCCGATACGCCAACGAAGTCCGGATTAACGAGGCTAGCCTTTCCGATGGCTGTGTTTAGGTCCACAGCGTATGCAGAACCGTCCTCGGGGGTTCCGGTGAAGACCACCGGGGGAGTAGTTGTGCCGCCCAATGTTATTTTCAAATTGGAGTTGGTTGCCACCGTGCCGGTCATGGCAAACGAGTAGGGAATGCTCGTCCCGGTGAAGTCCTGTGTGATGCTCCCCGCTTTGACGGTCATGCTCGACGGGCCGCTGATGGTAATCTGCCCGGTGCCCGTCACCGTGGCAGTCGCACCCGAGATGCCAGCCAAAGAGGTATTGAGAGCCGCCGCATAGGTCGCCAGGCTCTCGCTGCTGTTCGCTCCAAAAGATGGCGCAGTCGTGTTGACGACATTGCCAGCTGGATCGGTCCAGGTAAAGGTCAGATTAGTGGATTTATCCACCGCCGCCACCGCACCGTTGCTGGTGGTAAGGCTATAGCTGCTGGTAGTTCCGGTAAAATCCTGGGTCACAGCACCGGACTGGACCGTCAGCGCAGAGCCGGCAGTCGAAGCGGTGACAGTGATTTGTCCAGTGGCGGGATTATAGGCCGCGGTGGCTCCGGACGCGGCCATGCTCCCCGAGGTCAGAGCTGTGTTTAATGCGGTCGCATAATTGGCCGGAGTTGGAGGGGCGGGCACAGCTGCGGTGGCTGTGACAGCAGGACCCGCTGCGGGGGTCCAGCTGAAAACAACATTGGTACCAGCGCCGACAGTAGTGGCATTTGGAGCTGCGTCGGTGGTGAGGCTATAAATAAAGCCACCGGGGAGCGTGGTAGTGTCAGGGGTGACAACGTTGTCGTTTACCGACACTCCCTGAGTAACCGTTGGCGCGGGAGCCGGCGAGCTTGTCGCCACTAACGAAGCGCTTCCCGAAATGAGCGCTGAGCTGTTGGTGGATGGTGTTCCAGCTACCGGAGTCAGATTGTCGCTAACAGGAGTTGTCGTTGCCACCGCCTGGGGAGTTACCGTGTTCGTGACAATGGTTCCCAATGTATCCTGATTGACAAATGCAGGACCGGTGCTTGTAAGTCCATTGAGAGCGTTCGTGATCTTCATATTCGAAGGCCCGGTGATCGACAAGACGCCGTTCGTGCCCGAAACGGTGATGTCAGTGATCCCTGCCCCGGTCAATGCGGACTGTAGCGACTGAGCGTAACTGGAGATCGATTGTGGGACGGTAAAAGGCGGCACACTGACAGGACCGAGAGCTCCCTCGCTGATCTGGAGCGAAGTGCTCGGATCGACTGCGGCCAGCGTCGCCGAACCGGTCGTAGGATCGGTGTAGGAACCAAAGTTATAGCTGGTTTTGGCCATTGGAACATCCTGCTGCAAAGTACCCCCGACGGTGAAATTGCTCGACGTGAGCCCCTTGAAGGAAAGCGTGCCCGCAGTATTTGTGGATGGTGTCCCGTCCGTGCCGGTCACAGTAATGCCCGTACCGTTCAGGGCTTTATTGAGATCAGCCGCATAGCTCGCCACGTCCTCGTCCGAAGAAGAAGGCTGCACAGTAATGGTCTGCCCGCCAACGACAATCGACAAAGTGCTGCTCCCATTCATTAACCCGGTAGGTGCGAGGGTATAGCTGTAGGTCGTGTTGGGCGCGGCCACCACGGGATTATTCTGTGCGATGTTCGTGCTGATCGTCGACCCGACAGGAGCATTTGCAGCCAGCAGGATCGGAGTCGTCGAGGCCGCTGTAGCCGAGGTCGTCGCCGTCGGCACCAGGGTCGCTGCAGGCAATGCCTGAGTGACAGACAGCGTCGTCGCCGCCGCCGCAGTCGCCGCCGCCGACAACGTGTCCGGCAGAGTAACTGCATAACTCCACTTGTTGGCGCCCAGGTTGGTATAGGTCACCGTAGCTTCATAGCTCTTGCCCAGCGAGTCAAAGACCTTCACCTGACCCGTTGCCTGCGCGCCGACTGCGGACGTCGAATCCAGGTTTTGCGTCATGCTCATGGATGTCGTCGCCGAGGGCTGCATCACCTGTCCGGTCGGAACCGAGAGGTCGGCCAATCCACCGGCCGTGCTGATGACGCCATTGGTCGCCAGATACCCCATCACCGCCTGGCCTTCAGTACTCTCGAGCGTTCCGGTAGAACTGACCTGGAAGTTGCCGTCGCGCGTATAGAGTTGGCTCCCGCTGCCCGCGTCCAACACGAAGAAGCCTGATCCATCGATTGCCGCATCGGTCTCGACTCCGGTCGAGGAGATTGAGCCGCCGGTGAAATCCGTGCTGTTCGAGGCCACCTGCACTCCCGTTCCCTGCTGAATCTCGTCCCCCGATCCGGTGGTGCCCACCTGCTGGTAAAACAGATCGCTGAAGTTGGTCGTCTGAGATTTGAAACCGGTTGTGTTCATATTCGACAGGTTGTTGGCAATGGTGTTCAATGCCGTTGAATCGGAATTGAGACCGCTGAGCGGAATGTAAAAGTTAGGCATGGTAGATCTCCTGATGACTTCAACTCGTGTTGGCGCGGGCCTCATCGGCGGGCGGATAAATTGTTTGGGCGCGGCTTCTCTAAGCCCGCAAATTGCTACTGCACGCGAGGCCGCCCACCGAGGGCCTGAGCCACGCTCTGGGCCGCGGAGTTAGCCGCCGGAACGCCGAGATTGCCAGGAGCAAGGTTGGCGGCGGCCGAGCTTATGGCTCCAGAAGCCGAGGTCGCCGTGGCCGGTTGCGCCTGTGCGCTTGCACTGGCGCTGGTGGGGCTCGCCGTCGAGGCCCCGGATGCGCCGGTCACTGAATCGGCAGTCGTACTGGGATACGCAGTCGTCAGCGTCTGGTTGATCGCAATCAACTGCTGCAGGCTGTTCACATTCACCAGCTGGTTGATGTACTCGTTGGGGTCTGTGGTCGCCGTTGGGTCCTGGTTCTTCATCTCGGTGACCAACAACGTCAGAAAGTCATTCGCCGAGATCGTAGCTGAGTTGGCGCTTGAACTGCTCGTGCCGCTGCTAGCGCCCGGCGTGGCTGCCGCCGCTGCCTGTGGAACTGCGGTTGTGCCCGTCTGTGCCTGCCCCGCCAAATAATGATTTACGATTGCCGCTGCCATGGTTCCTCCGTACTTCTTCTCTTCCAGATTGTGATTTCCTTCGTCCCTTGTTTGCCGGGTAACTGCCCGCCGCCCTGAACTAAACCCTGCTCAAGCCATGACCGAAATGTGACCCCCAACCAACTCTGCTGTCTGTATGCTTCCGTCCAATCCCGCCGGCCTAGTCGGCGACTGGGACGTACCGGCAGACGGGCCTCCAGACGGACCAGGCTGGAATCCGCTCTCCACTCCTTGCGACCTCTGCTGCCCGGCCTGATCTCCCGCTCCCTGCTGCATTCCCTCTCCCGTGCTTCGGTCGCTGCCTAACCCAGTTCCCCCGCTCTCGGGCGCGCTCAGCGTCACGGTATCGACCTGCGTATGGTGCTCGGCAAGAAAGGCGTTCAAGCCAGCCATGTGACCGCTCAGCGCCTGAGCAGCATCGGCTGAGCCCGGCACCAGTTCGGCGTGAACCCCACCTCCGCTTGTCTGCGCCCGCACGCCCACCCAGCCCAGTGCAGGATCCTGAAAACCTGCCTCGGCCCGCTGCGCCCCAGCATGAATCCAGGTCGGCCTCGCCGTTGCGCCTTCCGCATCGAGTGTCGCGAAGGCCTCGCGGGAATCGGGTTCGCTCGTTACAGTCTTGCCTGCCGTCAACTCACCCGCCGCATTCGGAGCCCCATGTGCCCCTGCCAATTCGCGCGTCACCGCGGTCGCATCGACGACCGGGACAGATGGCTGAGCCTGCGAGTGAGAAGTTGCCTGCTGAACAGAATCGGCGTTGCCAACTCCCCGCACAGACCGTGTCGAGCCCGGTATCAAACTCTTGTCGCTCCTGGCGGAGCCTGGCTTGCCAACAGACGATGAGATAGCCGCGGGCTGGACAGATTGAGAGGCAGCGGCTTCAGATGCAATAGCGTTCGGGACCGCCGGCACAGAACCGATTCCGTCGTTAGGGGCCAAGACCGGCGCCACCACGCTTACGTCCAGCTTCACCGCCTGTACCGGGACTTCGCTTTGGCTCGAAGTGATCGTCTGTGTCACGTTCTCGCGTGGCACGACCGTCTCCGATTGAATGGTGCTAGCCATCGGCGGCATAGCCCGATTCTGGCTGTCTGCCAATCTTCGAGCCGGACTCTGATTCGGCGCTAACGTCTGTGTCGCCCTTTGCTCCGGCACAACAGGCGCAGTCTGATTCGAGTTGGGCGCAATCGGCGGAGTCGAAGGCGAGACAGGAGTCAACGGCAGTGCTTGATTCTGGCTGTCTGCTAATTTTCGACTCGGAGTCGGACTAGGACTCTCGCTCGGCGCTACCATTTGTGTCGCGCTTTGCTCCCGCACAACGGCCGCAGTCAGATTCGAGTCAGGCGCAATCGCCGGAGTCGAAGGCAAGACAGGAGTCAGCGGCTGAGCCTGACTCTGGCTGTTGGCTAATCTTTGAATCGGGCTTTCACTCGGTGCTACTGTCGATGTCGAGCCTTGCTCCAGCACGACGGCCGCATGGAGAGTCGAGCCAGGCGCAACTGCCGGAGCCGAAGTCGGACTTGGCGTCAACGGCTGAGCCTGATCCTGATGATCCGCTAATCTTCGAGCCGGACTCTGACTCGGCGCTACCGTCTGTGTCGCGCTTTGTTCCGCCGCCGCAGCCGCAGTCAAATTTGAGCTAGGCCCACCGGCCAGCATCGTGCTTTGTTCCTGCGATACAGCCTCAGTCAGATTCGAGTTGGGTACAACCACCGCGGTCTGAGTCGAGACAGGGGCCAATGGCTGAGCCGGATTCTGACTCGGTGCCACCGTCTGTGTCGCGCTTTGTTCTGCCGCGACAGCCGCAGTCAGATTTGAGCTGGGCAGAACCGGCGCAGTCGAAGTCGAGTCAGGCGCACAGGCTTGTGTCGCGCTTTGTTCCGGCTCGACAGCCTCACTCAGATTCGAGCTGGGTACAACCACCGCGGTCTGAGTCGAGACAGGGGCCAATGGCTGAGCCGGATTCTGACTCGGTGCTATCGTCTGTGTCGCACCTCGCTCCCGGGCCGCAGCAGCAGGCGGATTCGAGCTATGCACAACCGGCGGAGTCGAATTCCAGACAGGCGACAGCGGTTGAGCATAATCTTGGCTGTCCGCTAATCTTCCCGTCGAACTCTGACTTGGTGCGATCGTCTGGGTCGCGTTTTGTTCTGGCGCGATCGCCGCAGTCAGATTCGAGCCAGGCGCAATCACCGCGGTCGGAGTCGAGATTGGTGTCAGCGGTTGAGGCAGGTTCTGGCTGGATGTAAATCTTCGATTCTGGTTCTGGCCCGGCACGACCTTCTGAGGTGCATCTTGTTCCGGCAAGACCGTCATAGTCGTGCTCGGTGTTGGCACGACTGCCTGCGCCTGATTCGCGGCATGCGTAAGCGGCTGAGCTTGATTCTGATGGCTTGCCAACTTCTGAGTTGGGTTCTGGCTCGGCGTCACCGTCTCCATCGGCTTGGCGAGCATCGCGTCTGCCGACGGGGTTTCTTCTCTCAGATTTTGCGATTCTGTGACGTTGAGAGTCTGGCCAGAAGCTCCGCTATGGTTCAAAACAGGAGAGACAAGCTCTTGATTTGGAGATATCTCATCGACTCGTGCTGCTTTGTGCGCGGCAGTGTTCGCGCGCCCGGCAACTTCACTCTGAGATTTCGGAATTGGCGAATTCGAACTCTGGGAAGCCCATGCCAAACCAACAGGCAGAGAAGTTGGCAGATCAGCCTGCGCCGATTGAGCCTTCACCACCGCGCCGGGAGCAACCGCGTTCGGAACCACAGGTGCGGGTACTATCTGGGGAAGACTTGCCATCGTCGCTGGGACCAATCCCGGCAGCGCTTCGTTTGCTCTAGTCTCGGGCCTAGCGACACGGATCGAATCGCTTGGACCGGCGCTGCTCACAGATTCCGTTCGCTGCTCCGTCGCCGGTTTCTTTTCCTCTTTCGTTGTGGAGGCTGCGGCCCTTGTCGATGCAAGCTTTGTAGCCCCTGCTGTCGGGCGCGCCACCAATGACTTTGACCGAGAGTCTGCCGGGGACAATGCCACTGCACCTATCTCTCTGCCACTCTTCTCAATTCCCTGCCCCAGGTGCAAATAGGCGCGAGTCGTCGGCGATGAAGTTGGTATAAGTGCTCTTCCGGCAGCCGGTGACGATCCTGTTTCTGGCGCTGCTCCAGCGAAGGCGGTTCCTCGATTCGCCTCCACCACAGTTCCGCTGAGATCCTCCCCTTTGGAGTCCAAACTTGAGCCCAGTGATGCCAACAGCGATTGCCAGCCGGTACGAAAGCTCTCCGCCTCCGATGCAATCGATGGCGATGAGCTTCGACTCGTCGCTGCGAATACTCCTGCGCCAGGCACCGCTCCGAGAACTTTGCCCAGCCCTGGCATCGGGCTTGCACCGGATCCGATCTCGATTCCTGCGGCCATGGTCATGCGGAGAGATTAAGCAGCCGATATGCCAAAGTCACCGTGTGATGGGTTAGAGCATTGTCAGCAATGGAACCACTCATCCCGATCCAGGAAGGCAGAGTGCCTGGAGTGTGGATTTTCTCTCAAGTTCTGTCGCGAACCCACTTGTCTAACCCAAGGCCTATTCCCGCCGGGGCGGACTCTTGTGAGGCAAGCTCAACAGGCGCGGTCGTTGGCGCTTCATCGTCAGTCTCTTTTCGGTAGAGTCGAGAGCCGTACCACGCATCGAGCGCTTGCTGACCGTGTCGCTCTTCCACAATGGCATCTTGCGCTTCGGTCTCCTTAATTAATGTCTCGGCCTGGCGGCGCTCTACCCGCTTCACCAAAAACTCCTGACGGCGAGCGGTAACGTCTTCTCCCTTGGCTTCGATTCGGGGCCCGAGCGCCACGGCGTGGAGAGCAGCCGAGCGAGTCTCTTCCATGCCGGCGATACGGTCCGGCAACTGCCCCGTTTGTGCGCTGGTCTGAAAAAGGCTCCGGCCTCGGCGTGCCCGTTCGAAGGTGGCCGTGAGCGCATGTTCCAGCCGGTTCAGCTCGCCGATGGCCGATTCCAGAGCCAGTCGGTTCTGCTCCTCTTCAAGTTCCCGGATGCGCAGCAGGCGGCGCAACGCGCGAGAAACAGCCATCGCTTATATCTCCACGGCCAACTGGGCCAGTCGCCGCACACAATCGTCAAAGCGGACTTGCTCCTGCGACTGCTGGGTCATAAAAGCTCGCATCGCTCCCCGAGCCCGCAGCGCGCGATCCAGATCCGGGTCCGCGCCCGGCTTGTAAGCACCAATGCGCACCAAATCCTCGCTGCGCGCATAGACAGCAAGCATCTTGCGCATCAGCGCGGCATGTTCGCGATGCGCTGGCTGGGTGACGGTCGACATCAACCGGCTGATGGAATCCAGTATTTCGATGGGCGGATACCAACCTTCGGCAGCCAGCGTGCGAGAGAGCACCACGTGGCCGTCGAGCAGCGACCGGACCGCATCCACAATCGGATCCTGCTGGTCGTCGCCTTCCATCAGCACCGTATAAAAGGCGGTAATCGAGCCCACCCGAAACTGCCCGGTGCGTTCCACCAGTTTGGCCAGGCGGCTAAAAACCGACGGCGTATATCCTTTATTGGTGGGGGGCTCTCCGGCCGCTAGCCCAATCTCCCGCGCCGCCATGGCAAAGCGAGTCAAGGAATCCAGCACCAGCAGCACGTGCTTGCCCTGGGCGGCAAAGTACTCGGCAATCGTAGTCGCGGATAAAGCCGCTCTCATGCGCATCAAGGGCGACTGGTCAGAGGTCGAAACTACCACCACCGAACGGGCACGGCCCGCCACACCCAGCGAATCCTCTAGAAATTCGACCACCTCGCGGCCCCGCTCTCCTACCAGGCCTACCACCGTCACGTCCGCCTCTGTATTGCGGGTCATCATCCCGATCAGCGTGCTCTTGCCCACGCCCGATCCGCCGAAGATGCCCACCCGCTGGCCCCGTCCAACCGTCAAAAGCCCATCGAGAACGCGAATGCCCGTGCCGAGCGGGATGCGAATCGGCACCCGGTCCAGCGGCCGCCGCACCACGCCCTCAAGCGGCAGCGCCAGAGAGACGGCTGGGGCTGGGCCTTCATCAATCGGCTCACCCAGCGCATTCAGCACTCTGCCCATCAAAGCCGGCCCAACTTCAATTTCAGGATGCACACCCATGGCTTCCACACGATTCCCAAAACGGATGCCTTCGGTACTCTCTACAGGCATCGACAGTACATTGGAACCGCGAAATCCAATGACTTCGGCAAAGTGCGCGCAGCCAAACTGATCTTGAATCTCGCAGCACTCGCCGACCGAGGCCAATGGTCCCGACGACTCAATGGTCTGGCCCACCGACTCCAGTACCTGGCCACGCCAGCGCCAGGGCTGGCCGCGCTCCAGACGGCCAAAATAGCGTTCCAATAGCGGCGTCATGCGTGACTCTTGCGGGCTGCTCCGGCAGCCGTATCCGCCGTCCCGGCAGCTTCAACTGGCTGGCTGGCGGCTTTTGAACTGCTCGATATCGAACTGCCCGCGCGGTCAAAGAAACCCCGCTCGATCTCTCCCAACTGTGCGCGGATTCCCAAATCTACCGTCCCCATCTCGGTCTCAATCACGCAGTCACCCAGCCGCATCCCTTCGCCCGCGGTCACCACCGGCTTGACGGCCAGGTTGGGCAAGAGCGCAATGGCCTCGGTCCACAAATCGAGTTCCGCATTGGGTACGCGCAGCCGAATCTGGGTTGTGCCCGAGAGCTGTCCCAGAGCCACTCGGACCGCGCCGGTCAATAGCAGCGGGTCCATTTGCGCTTCGCGCCGCAGAATGCGCGCGGCCACCGCCAGTGCCAGCTTCACCACCTCGTGTTCGACGGTGTGCAAAAAGCGGTCTCGTTCCTTGGTAAAGCTTTCAATCTGTTCGGCAGCCTGCCGCGCACGCTCCTGCGCCAAGGCAACTTGCGAAGCGGCTTGAGCCTCGTGTTCGGTCTGGCGGCCCTCTTGGCGTCCTTTCTCCCGGCCAGCCTCGAAAGAACGATGCGTCTCCTCGGTCAGTCGCCGGTCGAATTCAACCCGCATTCCGGCTTCGACAGCTCCAACTCCAGCGCCGCCCGAAGACGCCTCGTGCGCCTTGGCCGGCGCCTCTTCCTCGGCTGCCCATCCATTCCATTCCTGCACCTGAGGCGCATCGGGGCCGGCCGGGTACTCGAAGACCTGGACGCGCCCGGAAGCGCCACCGCGCGTTGACGATCCAACCTGGGCCAAGCAATTCCCCCATTCAGGGACCAACAAACAGTGTTCAGTGGTCAGCTAAAGCCGGAACAATATGCGTCAATCCGGACTTCCTGGAACTGTTCACTGCTCTCTGTTCACTGTTCACCTTCATGCCAGCATTTCGTCGCCTGTCTCCAGCTTGAGAACCACTTTGCCCTCGGCCTCGAGCCTTCTAGCCAGGTTGAGAATCTCCTGCTGGGCCTGCGCCACTTCACGCGAGCGCACTGGGCCCAGAACTTCCATGTCTTCCTTCAGCATCTCGACGGCTCGCGAACTCATTGACTTGAAGATCTGCGCGCGCAGTTCGTCTTTCGCGCCGCGCAAGGCCAGCGCCAATTGCCGCTTATCCACTCCAGAGACAATCTCGCGGATCGTGGCCGGCGGCACCGTCACCAAATCTTCAAAGGTGAACATCAGGTTGCGAATGGACAAAGCCAGCTCCGGTTGGCCATCTTCAATCGTCTCCAGAATCTTCTTCGACTCTTCTGCATTGAGCCGGTTCAGCAGATCGGCGACCGCCTTGAAGCCCGAGTAGCTTTTGCGCGCCGTGTCGCCCACATTCTCCAGCCGCCGATGCAGAATGTGCGCCACTTTCTGCGCCATCTCGGGCGAGAACTGGCGCATCTCCGCCAGCCGCTGAATCGACAGCACCTTATGATCCTCGCTCAGGTTGTCCAGCACCATCGAGGCGCGGCGGGGATCAAGATGCGCCAGCACCAGCGCGATGGTTTGCGGATGCTCGCTGTCCAGCAGCTTGCCCAGTTGCTGGGGATCAGTTCGCTGCAGTTTGGCCAGGTTGCCCTGTGCAGCCTCCTGCGAACGGCGCACCAGAGCCAGCAGATCATCGGCGCGTTCCTTGCCGAATGTCTGTTCGAGAAGCCGGCTCGCGTAATCCAGGCCCCCATGCGTCATGAAGTTCTGCGTCTCCAATAGCTCCCAGAACTCCTCCAAAATTCCAGAGGACATCTCCGGGGTAATGCCGCGCAGATCGGCCAGCTCCTCGGTGAGCCGCTGCACATCCACCTCCGGCAAGGCGCGCAGAATCTCCTTGGCCGACTCCTCGCCCACGGCCACCAGCAAGACCGCAGCCTTGCGAAGACCGCTCAAATTTGCCGACAGCTGACGCCGGTCTGCCGCGTTCTGGTTCCCCTTATCGGCCAAGGTCCGGTCCTTTCCTTCATTCCGCTCTGGTTAATCTTGCGCTCTGTCCTGACTGCCCTTGAAACCGTCTATCTCCGCGTAGCTGCCGTCTCGATCTCTCTGCCCCTCCAACACTTTTCCATCAATCGGAGTGAATCCAGCTCTGCAGCAAGCGGGAGCTTTGTGTGGGCTCGCGCTTCAGATGATCGGCGACCTGCTCAAAAATCTCCTGCGCCCGGATTCGCTCAGGATCAAGCTCGACCGGTTCGGGGGGCTTCAAGGCGCGCGCCTCCGCCAACGCCTCGGCATGGCCTGGTAATTCCTTGACCGGCTGTTTGGACGAAGGGGCGGAATTGGCGCGGCGCAAGGCGGGACGCAGGCCAAAAGCCACCACCACCAGAATGCCAGCCAATAAAGCCGCGTATTTGACCAAAACCGGCGAGCTCTCGACCGTGGAAAGTACTTGCCCCTCCAAAGTGACCGGTTTCTGCAAACGGTTATCTTCGAAAGCCAGATCCTCCACTTGCAACAAGTCGCCGCGTGTCAGATCAAAGCCCACGGCAGCTTGGGCCAGGGAGGTCAGGTTGCGCAACTCTTCGGCCGAGCGTGGCTGCCATTGCGCCGCTTTATCTTTGCTGGCCAGTTGCGTCAGCCGGTCATTCACCACAATCGCCGCCGTCATCCGCCGCACCCGCCCGGGGCTTTCAACGGTATGCCGCACGGTCTTTGAGGCCGCATAGCTTCCCGACTCGCTTTTCGCCGTCTGCGGACCTGTCGTCAGCTGCGGATAAACCGGCAGGGCTTGCGAGTTAGGCGCATTCGAGGCGGTGCCGGGAACGCCCGCCGCCATGGGCTGTGAGCCGGAAGATTGTTCGGTACGCTGCATCGACAGGGTCACCGTCTGGTCCGGGTCGTAGTTCTCCTGGGTCTCTTCAGTCGCCTCCGGGCTATAGTCCAAGGTTACCGAAGCCCGCACATTGCCAGAGCCGGTCACCGGCTCAAGAGTCGCGATTAGTTTTTGCTCAAGAGCTTCCTCAGCGCTCAAACGAAGCGCGTCGGCCGTCTTTGGACCCAGCGGCAAATGCCCTGCCGCATCCACCAGCACAACGCGATCCGGGGTGAGCCCATCGACTGCCGAAGCGACGAGATTACGCACCGCATCCGCCTCTCCATCGGCCAGCGTGCGATGGCGCAGCTTGAGCACCACGGAGGCCTTGGCCGGGCGCTCGGATTCGCGAAAGAGCGAGTCATGGGGCATTACCAGATGGACCCGCGCCGACTCGACATCCGCCAGCGAGCCGACCGTGTGTTCCAGCTCGCCCTCGAGCGCCCGCTGAAAGTTGACCTGCTCGTCAAACTCCGAACCCACCCAGTTGGGCTTGTCAAAGATCTCAAAACCCAGCCGCCCGCTCTTCAATCCCTTGGCTGCGGTTACCAGACGCGCCTTGTCCAGTTGCGGAGCCGGAACCAGTATCCCCGCTCCATTGGGCGCAGTCTCAAAGGTAATCTGCGACTGAGCAAGAACCTGGCCGACCTGGCGCACATCCTCCGGGTCCATATCCGCATAAAGAATTCGCCAGTCGGTGCGCAATCCATACCAGGAGAGGCCGGCAATCAGCGCCACCAGCAGCAGGGCCGCCACAACCGACCAGCCGCGCTGCGCCGGATGCATCTCGGCCCACCGCACCTTGGCCCGCCCCCAAAGCCCCGCCAGCCGGTCAGCCAACTGAGGCTCTCCGGGCATCAGCGGCGCGCTCTTCTGCAATTGTGTTCCGGTGGCCATGGTCTCCGTATCCCGCCGCTCGATGAGCCGGTCCGTTCTGTCCGGCTTTGTGATCTATCCTTGCCAGCCGTTGCGTTGCTCTTCGTTGCCTTGCCGGCCGTTGCTATTCGTTTGCTCAAGTCCGGCAACCGAGCCCTAAAACTGCATTCCAATCACCTGCTGGTATGCCTGAACAGCCTTGTTGCGTACCGACAGCGCCAATTCGAAGGCCATGCTCGCCTTCTGGGTGGCGATCATCGCCTGATGCACATCGACGCCCGAGCCGGACATCAATCCGGCCACGGCAGTGTGGGCTTGACCCTCCAGTTGATCCACCTGGCCAATCGCATCGGTCATCAGATCGGCGAATGGGGTGGGCTGTGCGCCCGAGCCGCCCATCGCCGGAAAGGCGGTATGTGTACCCGCGCCGGAAAGGCCCTGTAAAGCCTGCGACGCGGCAGTCATCGGGTTAATTGGAGCTAACATCGCTTCTCCTCATTGTTCCGGCAATTACGACTTGGCGATTTCCAAGGCCGAAGTGATCATGCCTTTCTCGGCCTGCACGGCTGAGCTATTCAGACCATATGCACGTGTCGCCCCCATCAGATCCACCATCTCTGTGAGAGGATTAATGTCCGGATACGAAACATATCCGTCCGGCCCGGCATCAGGATGTCCAGGGTCATAACGTTTCAGCGGGGGTGAGGGATCTTCGACCACCGCCGCAATGTGTACTCCCGGCACAGTAGGCTCGGACCCATTCAGATTCATGGGAGGCAGAGGCGACAGCAGCGGGGGTAAAGCCGGCGCAGCAACGCTTTCAGAGGTCGTCGTTCCCGCCGTGAAATTGCCAAAACCAATACTCGAAGCTGAGCTTCCGGTTGCCGCATTCAAACTATTGACGAACTCTGGATCGCCGGCGTTTGCAGCGAAGATGACATGCTGGCGATGGTATGGACCTCCGGTGGCCGTACGCGTGGTTTCCGCATTGGCCATGTTGGCCGCCACCACCTCGGCGCGCATTCGCTCGGCCTGCATGGCGCCGCCCGAGGTGTCCATCATTGCGAAGAGGTTCATTCGGCTCTCCTTCTCGAGATGAGATCCTGCACGTCCCTGTCCAACTTACTTGCTATCGGAATGGATGGCGTCCAGGATGCGCTGGTTTTCCTGGCGGAGCAGAGCCACGCCGGTCCTGAACTTCAGTTGCGCTTCGGCCAGGTTCAACCCCTCGCGATCCATCGAGACGTTGTTGCCGTCGGGCCGCGCAATCAACCCGTCCACGGCCTTCAGGTGCACAGGACGCGCCGCGCGACCCTCATCCACACCCGTCATCGCGTCCCGCATCTCGGCCTCGAAGTCCATGCCCAGTGCTTTGTAGCCGGGAGTGTCGATGTTCGCCATATTCGCAGCCGTCAGCTTGGCTTGGCTGGTAGCCAGATCAAGATAGCGGGCAATCTGGTCGCTGAGCTGGGTCTCTACCTGCAATCCCATGAGATCCTCCTCAAGAGCTTCAAGCCGTCAGCTCCTGGCTAATAGCTAAAAGCTAACGGCTGACAGCTGTTCTTAATTCATCGCCAGCCCGAAGTCGATCTCCCGAGAGGTCATCACAGCCTCGTCGCCGGCTAGGATCGCGCCGCGCTCCAGCACATGCTCAAGCTCCCGAACATTGCCCGGCCAGTCGTGCGCTGACAGCTTGGCAAGGGCAGCCTGATCGACCTGCTTCACCGGTGCTTCCCGGCCCATTCGGGCGAGAAAGTGATTGATCAATAATGGCAAGTCTTCGGTGTGCTCGGACAAGGACGGGGTGCGAATCAGGAAGACGGCCAGCCGATAATAAAGATCGGCGCGAAAAGCGCCTGACTGGGTCTGCTGGGCCAGTGCCTGATGAGTGGCGGCTATGATCCGTACGTCCACCTTGACGGTCTCGTTGTCGCCTACTCGCTGCAATTCGCCGCACTCGACAAAGCGGAGAAGCTTCGATTGCAGTCCCAGTGGCATCTCGCCAATTTCATCCAGAAACAGCGTGCCTCCATCGGCGGCTTCAATCCGTCCCACACGCCCCTGCACCGCGCCGGTGAATGCTCCGCGGGTATGGCCAAAGAGTTCGGCCTCCAATAAAGCTTCGGGAATTGCGGCGCAATTGATGGCCACAAATGGTTTGCGATTGCGGGTCGACAGGCGGTGCAGACCCTCGGCGACCAGTTCCTTGCCTGAACCGGTTGGCCCTTCGATCAACACCGGCGTGGAACGCGGAGCCACGAGCCGGATGCGGCGGCTGATCTCGAGCATACAGGGGGCGTAGCCGATCAACTCCGGCAGTCGCTCGCTCGATGCGGGCTCGATCCGGGGAGCGGATAAATCCACTCCAGCCGGAATGACACGAACAGGGCTGGGCTGCGAATGGATCGCTGCGCCGAGCGGCGGCAAAGCTGCCGGAGCAACGCCTGGAAGTGCCGGAACCGGCCAGGGATTGGCGTGCATAGGGTCAACTTGAGGCGCCGGGTTATTGAGTGCGGGGGCCGCGTTCCAGATCGCCGTGTCATTGTCCTGCGAGCGGCGCAGCGCATACAGCAATTCCTGGCGATACGGTCCGCGTGGACTCTCCTGCGCGATCGAGCCACCGGCCGTCAGCAAATCAACTTCGGGAAAATGAGTGCGGAAGTCCTGGAGAAACTCGGTCAGGTCGAGATCGGGCAGCCACGAATCAACAATGACCGCCTCCGGTGCGGCCGATTGGGCCTCTGCCCAGGCCTGGGCGCCGCCTTCGGCCTCCCGAACCTGCCAGCGCAGGCCGGTAAGTGTTTCGGAGAGCCGCTGGCGGAAGCTGCGATCGGCACTGGCCACGAGCGCCGTGCGTGGGCGTATGCGGTTGGCGAGTGGAAGAGTGGAAGATGGAACAGTTGCCATGAAGATTCTCCTAGAAAAAGATCGAGTTGGATGGAGCAAGAAATTTAATGAATTTCAAAGACCGGAAGAGCCGCGGTCGGCAGAATTACGGGCACCGGGAGCACCGGCAGCACCGGCAGCGCGGTCAGCACGAGATCACTCTCCGGCGGCACCATGTAGCCCTGTCCGCGAACCGTGCGAATCAATTGCCCGGGAGGCGGGTCCTTCAGCTTGCGCCGCAGATAGTTCACGTAGACATCCACGATGTTGGTCGTCTGCGCCGGTTCCAGATTCCAGACCGAGTCCAGCAACTCCACGCGCGAAACACACTGGCCGCGATTGAGCATCAGGTGTTCGAGCAGCGCGAATTCTTTATTGGTGAGCGAAATCGACTGGCCCGCGCGCCGTGCGGTATGGTCCAGACGATCCAGTTCCAAATCGCCCGCTCGCAACAACAGTCGAGCCTCACGCTTGCGGCGCAGCAAAGCCCGGCAGCGGGCTCGCAGTTCATGCAGGCTGAACGGCTTGATCATCAGATCGTCAGCTCCCAGGTCAAGGCAGCGAACGCGCGTGTCCACTTCTTGGCGAGCGGTCAGTATCAGCACCGGCAGATCCGAATCCATCGCGCGCACCTCTTCCAGCACCTGCTCGCCGTCCTTGATTGGCATGTTCAAATCGAGAATGGTCAGGTCGGGCAACTCCTGGCGAAATGCCTCCACGGCGGCGGCTCCGTCATAGGCCAGGCGAACGCGGTGCCCATCGGCCTCCAGCCCGCGGCTCAAAAACAATCCCAGCGCCTTGTCGTCTTCGGCGATTAATAACCTCATGGCAGCCTTTCTTCTCGTGCAGCGTCCTCAACCCGCGACGTCTGCCTTCTCCACTTTCTCTAACCGGCCAGCTTAGCGTGGGCTAACGGGCGGCTCCACTTAACCTTCCGGCCTGTGAGGAAAAAACTCAATAGTCCAAAGAAAGAAAGAAGGAGGAGTCAATTCGGGATTGGCACTGGGGGTCTAATCATTCCCAAAATGGATTGGGTCTGCTGGCCGCACAGACCGCTCCCGCACCCATCGCATCATGCGGCTTCCAGCAGTCTCTTAGCACTCCAGTTGTAGATTGCAGACTCCAGAAGGAGCAGGGGATCCACCCCCCTGAAAGAGCGCAGATTTACGAGCCCTTCATGCCCGGGCTTTCGTCTTTTATCAAGGAATTGAAGCAAATACAACTGTAGTATTACCCTGCGCCATCGACTCGATCCACGTGGGAAAGGCTAATCTGTCCATTGATCTTGCTTTATCGCGGCGGATGATCCCGGCTAACTCGCGAGATCGCCTTTTCCCGGTACATCTCGACATCGGCCCGGTCTACCAGCGCCTTGATCGTCTCGCCCGGCAGCCGCTGCGCAAGGCCTATCGAAGCTGTCACGCGAAGTTTCATGCCCACTGAACTGCCCTGAACCGTGTACTTGCCGCAGACCCACTCGCGCAATCGATCAATCTGCGCCTGCGCCTCCTGCATTTGACAATGCAACAGCAGAATGAACTCATCCCCGCCCCAGCGCCCGATGGTATCGGTTACGCGGCACACCGAGCGCATCTTCGCGGCAAACAGCTTCAACACTTCGTCGCCCACCAGGTGGCCATGCTCGTCGTTCACCTGCTTGAACGCGTCAATGTCGATAATGGCGACACAGAACGGAGTCCCGGCATGAAGAGCTTTCTCCATCTGCCCTTCCACCCACGGGCGGCTATGGACACCGGTCAGCGCATCACGCGAGGCGATACTCTCAGCTTCTTCCAAACGGGTCTGATAGGCTGAGACCTCGGCCCGCAGCTGATCGAGTGCCGCCTTGCCTTCGGCGCTCATTCGGTCGATCGATGTCTTCAGATCCGCGGCGCTTTTCTTGATGGATTCACGAATCTCCGTCAGGTCTTCGAGGTTGGCAATGCCCCTTAGCCGCGTCGTAACTTCGGTGATCTGCGCCGCGCACCGCTGATCGCGCGCGCCCACTGACTCGGCGGTGCGCGCCATCACCAGCAAGATCTCTTTCACTTCGCTGGTTTGCTGCCGGTAGTGCGTGGCCGCGCGCTGACCCCAGCTTTGCAGCTCCTCCCGCACACCGCTTTCCGTCTGCGCAACGGTCTCCGGCGACAATACCACGCACAGCTTCGCCGCCATTGCTCCCAGTCCTTGCTTTAGCTGCCCGCCCAAAGCCGGACATGCATCCCGACCGCAGTTGCCCATCTCCACCAATGCCGAGCGATACGCGGCAAGGGTTACAGGAAGAAGAGCATCTGCCTGCCCTTCGTCCTGCCCACGCAACTCTGTTGGCGCCTGCTCATTGGACTCCGCTTGTGACTGCTCAAGGTATTCTTTGATCGAGATCATCTGCCCTCGCGTTTTGGCTGAATGGTGGGTGCAGCTACACATCCCCTCCGGTTATCGGCTGATCCTAAGCATTTCTTTAACCCTGATCTGTGTGTCTGCTCATCTTCCTCTGCAACCCCAATTCCATCCATCGGGCAAACAGCCCCATAACCTTCCGAGCCGGCAGCAGCCGGCGCCCTTCATCAGGAATAATTCTGTGGAAAGTGAACAAAAAAGAATGAAAAAGCTGTTGCGATTCGCCGTTTATTCGCTATAATGCGTCCATGGCTGTCACCCGAAGACAAAAAGAGATCCTCGACTTCCTGGAGTCCTTTGTGACCCGCAACGGCTACTCCCCGTCCTTTGAAGAAATCGCGCGCGGCATGGAGCTGAAGAGCTTGGCAACCGTGCACAAGCACATCACCAATCTCGAAAAGAAAGGCCTGCTCGACCGCGTGCACAACCGCAGCCGCTCCATTGATGTGCTGCCGCCGGGCACTCGCACTCGCTCCAGTGACCGCCTCCGCCTGATGGGGCGCATTGCCGCTGGGCTGCCGGTCGAGGCAATGGAGACCGAAGAGAGCATTTCGCTACATGACGTGGTAGGCAACCGCGACGTTTTCGCCCTCGAAGTCCGCGGAGACTCGATGCGCGATGAACACATCATCAGTGGTGATTATGTGCTGGTAGAACGCACCCGAACGGCGCGCCAGGGCGAGATCGTCGTGGCTCTGCTGCATGGCTCTGAAACCACCCTCAAGCGCTTTTACGCTGAGGGCGCTCAGGTCAGGCTGCAACCCTCCAACGTGGAGATGAGCCCCATCTATGTCAACGCCGCGCACGTTGCCATTCAGGGCCGCGTGCTGGGCGTGCTGCGCAAATACCGTTAGAACCGAGGATAGGAATCAGGGAAAGCTACGCTGGCCAGCGCACCCAATCAATGGCCAACACTGCACAAACCGCGGATTTGCTGGCTGTTCCCTGTTCCCTAATCCCTGTTCCCTGCTTTTACGCCAGCAACCGTTTGACCTTCTCGTCAACCACGTCCTGGGGAACATACCCCACCACCTGATCGGCGACCTTGCCACCCCTGAAAAACAGCAAAGCCGGAATGCCGCGAATACCAAAGCGAGATGGCGTGGCGCCATTCTCGTCAACATTCATCTTGACCACCTTCAACTTTCCGGCATAGCTGGAGGACACACTCTCCACCACCGGCGCAATCGCCTTGCAAGGGCCACACCATACAGCCCAGAAATCCACCAGAACCGGCTGCTCACTTTGCAGCACTTCCTGGTCGAATGTCGCATCTGTCACTTCCAGAACTCCCGATCCTGCCATGATTCTCCTTTAAGACAACCCAAAGTATAACAACCGCATCTAGAGGATAGCGGTGATCAAGCCCTTATGGGATGCAAGAGCAGGCTCGAAAGTCGCAATCCGCTCCTTGATGGTTAACCCAAAACAGCGTGATTGAGGCTTACAAAGATAGACATTAGTTCATAAGGCGTTCTAAATAAGCGTCCCATTGATTGTTGAGAGCAATTAAAAGCGCCCGGATCCTTTAAGGACCTCGGGCGCTAGAGCAGCCCTCCCCCAGAACTGCCCACGAAACGAATTTAGGGCTTTCCTGAGCGAAATGCAACGAATCTTGAGTAATAATAAAGGTAATATCCCTGCCGTTGACTCTCTAGCAAAAAAGTAACATTCCACTAGATTCTTACCTGAAAAAAGTACCCTAATTCTAGTGCGTCAGTTTCACTTGATCCATTCCGAAATCTTGACACGCACCCACAAGCTCAAGCCGGCAGACCTTCAGTTCCGGCTCCGGCAGCCCTTCCAGCGCCCCGCGAATGGCCGATATCGCCTCTGGCAGGCTCTGCTCGCCGCCGGCAATCATCAGCACCGAAGGTCCAGCACCGCTCAGAGCCGCTCCAAGAATCCCGTGCTTCCCGGCCAGCGGCAGCAGACGAGGCAGCATCGTACAAATGGGAGCCCGGTAGGGTTGGTGGATGCGATCCTGCATGGCAAAGCGCAATAGATCGCCTCGTGCCTGGGCGAACGCGAGCCCCAGCAGTGCTGCTGACTGAATGTTTGCCACCACATCGGCGCGCGGATAGCACTCGGGCAGCAGCTCCCGCGCCTTGCTAGTCGCCAAAGGCTGGGGCGGAATCGCCACAATCGCTCGCCACTCTGCCGGGGGCGCGACGCGGGCCACATGCACGCGCCTGCCCTCGCAAGCTGCCGTCACAAACCCTCCCAGCCAGCAGGCAGAGGCGTTGTCCGGATGGCCTTCCAGCGCCGAAGCCTCTTCGAGAATCTGCTCTGAAATCCAGCCCAGCCGCCCATAATGTACGGCCAGGGCAATGGCCGCCAGCCGTCCAGCAGCCGACGAGCCGCAGCCCATCCCCAGTGGGATCTCGTTGTTCATGCGGAGAGCCAGTGGAATCACCGGCCGCCCGTTTGTTTTCAGCAGCCCTTTGTAAATCTCCAATACGAGATTGTCCTCGAGCCGGGCAATATGCTCGCGGTTCCGGCCCATGGCGGCAATCGAAAACTCCGCGGCCGGCTCGGCTTCAATCTCCAGATAAAAGTCAAACGCCACGGCTGCGGCGTCAAAGCCGGGGCCAAGGTTGGCCGAACTGGCCGGCAGGCGCAGCCGAAGTCTGTCAGGATTCGCGTTCAACCCCTCGCTCATCCTGCTCTGCCCTTCAGCGCGGCCAATACAGCGGCTGGCGTGGCATCAACCACCTGTGCATTGCGCTGCAAAACCTCAATCTGCGCTTCCCTGCCCACGCTTTCAGCGTCTGACAACAGCGTCCCGCGATGGAAGTCGATCGTGTAGTCGGCGTCCTTGAGCGTATGCCCGGTCAGCACCAGAACTACAGTTTCGCTGGATGCGATCTTTCCCTGGGCGCGCAGCTTCTTCAGCCCGGCCAGCGTTACCGCCGATGCTGGCTCGCAACCCAGCCCTTCCGAGCCAATCTCCGCCTTGGCAATGGCAATCTCCGCCTCGGTCACATCCAGGCACCAGCCGCCCGTCTCTTGAATGGCACGCGCCGCCTTGCGCCAAGAGGCCGGATTGCCGATGCGGATCGCCGTTGCGCGAGTGTGCGCCTCCACCGGCGTCAGAGAGGTGCCGTCATTGTCGGCCAGGCTGCGCACCAAAGGATTCGCCCCCGCCGCCTGAATCACGGAAATCTTCGGCATCCGCGCAATCAGCCCCAGCTCCTTCATCTCCCGGAAGCCCTTGCCCAGTGCCGAACTGTTGCCCAGGTTGCCCCCCGGCACAATCAAATGGTCGGGCACATTCCAGTCAAAAGCCTCGGCAATCTCGAATGCCGGCGTCTTCTGCCCCTCCAGCCGGTACGGATTCACCGAGTTGAGCAGATAAATCGGCGCTTCATTCACAATCTGCGTCAGCAGCGTCAGGCAGCCGTCGAAGTCGGCCTTCAACTGGCAAGTCACTGCGCCGTAGTCCATTGCCTGCGACAGCTTGCCCCAGGCAATCTTTCCGTCGGGAATCAGCACCAGGCTCTTGAGCCCCGCGCGCGCGGCATAAGCGGCCATTGACGCCGAGGTATTCCCGGTCGAGGCGCAAGCCACCCATTCAAAGCCCCGCTCCTTGGCCACGCTCAGTGCCGCCGTCATGCCGGTGTCCTTGAATGAACCGGTCGGGTTCAGCCCCTGATGCTTGGCAAAAATCTGGTCAATCCCCAAAGCCTTGGCAGCGCGCGGCAAGTGATAGAGCGGCGTATTGCCCTCGCGCAGCGTCACCGCATTGCCAAAACTGTCCAGAATCGGCAGCAGCTCGCGAAAGCGCCACACACCGGAGTGATCCAGCCCCTCCGACGAGCAGCGCCGCTCCCGCCACAGCCATTTCAGCGCCCCGGCGTTAGGCCGGTCATTGCCTCCGCGCAGGCTCCAGCCCGGATATTCCACTTCAAACAGATCCCCGCAAAGAGCGCAGCGAAAATCCGGCCGAGCGTCCGCCCCGTCCAGGCGCGCCCCACATCCAAAACAGCGTAACCGATGCAGATTATCGTTCATGTCTGCTGATAGGTTACCAGCAGACAGCGGTTTCGGGTTCGCGATCAATCCATTGTGCGCTTACAACGTGGGATTGCCCAAAAATTTCACCTCGAATTATGGGTTGGGAACAGCGTCATTGGCGTGGATGTTGTTTGCAGTGCTATTGGTCGACACATATTCATAGTCGTTCCATCCCGTCACCGAAGGAGCGGCGCCAGTATTGCTCAGTTCAAGCCTGAGCGCATCGTCCATCACGCCATAGGTCTGGCTGACTCCCAGGGTCATCACGTTGTCCTGTCCAGCCGGGTTCAGCGCGACAATCGGAAATTGAAACGCGATCCACTGCGTATAGCCTGATAACCCGCTGCGCACGGCGCAATCGCTCTCCGTGGTATTGCTATACCCCCAGGTGCGAGCTTGCGTGCTGCTGGTTCCGTTCAGATCGACCACATAGCTTCCAAAATCGCAGGCCATCGCAATCGAAAGCACCGCGAACTCATAGTTAGCGGCATCGGCCGGCGTAGCAAAATGAACCTTCCACACCGGAGTTCGCGTGGTAACTCCGTTTGTGCCCGCGGCGCCAGTTAAAGTGGCGACATAAGCCGGTATGGCGTACTTATATCCATCAGTGGTGTCGTCGGTAGAGTTATACACGCCGCCAAATAGACCAGGATCAAAAACGCCCCAGTGATCATAATTCCATTGGTTCAGGTCGTTAGTGGCAGGGCCCGCCGGACCCGCGGTTGCGTTATACACAACAGAACCGTTATTCGCGGCAAAGTCTGCCCAGTAGTTCCACGTCCCAAAAAACTCGCGATCGTCATGTCCCGCCGAGTCATGTCCGTGCAAAAATTCATGAGACGACCGGTCAGGCGTCCCAATCGTAAAGACGGTCTCGCCGCCGAAGTTCTCCGGAACAAACGTGACAGCAGGAACCGTAGTAGTCGAGTTCGCAGTTACAACGATTCCATCCTGGCGCAGTTCTCCAAATTGTCCAAGGTCATAGACAGACAGGCGATAGGTCCCTGGAACGACGCCTGTGAACGTGGTCGATCCAGTAGCGCTGATGTCCGCCCAGTATTGATAACCCTGGCTGGAGAGCTGAATGTTTGTCCCCGGATCGCTCAGCACAGCCCATGCGGTCTTCGGCGCGCCAATCACTCCACCTACCTGAATTGAGACCGAACCGCGAGCCGTCGACGGCACATAACCGCTTTGCAGCAATTGTTGCTCGGTGTCATACAAAGGAATAAAACTCGCGCCTGCTTGAAGCGCGTCGGCATACATGTCGTCGGGAGTATTGATAGCCGTACCGGTCGAAGTATAAGATGGGCCGATGGTATTGAAGTGAATGTAAAAGGGACCGAAGAGTCGAGAACTGGCCACTCCAGCAGCAGTTTTCAGCGCTAACTCGTTGTCATAGTGGTTAGAGTAAGCCTCGAGGATCAGCAGGTTTCCCGTATAGATAAGGTTCTGCTTGGTGGGCCCACCCACCAATGACTCGTTCGAAGGAAAGTAGCCCCAAACTCCAAAGGTTGAGCCAAAAGTTCCATGAGCTTGATGTAAGTAGTTATAGCTCGAGTAATCATACTTCGTATAAAACTCGCGAGTGAACCCGGCAGGCAAAGTAAAGCCGTGCAAATCAACGGTAGCATCGGAAACAGCGCGCCCCGGATCGGTCGAAAAGCTCTCTGACACAGGCGGCAACGGCACGATGACCGGGCCCGGATTGCTCAGGTCCGCATTCACTGAGTAAGTATTGGTAAAGTCATTAAGATTGCTGCGATAAACCCACTGCACCTGACCAATCCCGCCAGCAATATCTGTAGTGGCGTGGTTCGCGACAAAGTAAGTATGAATGCCAGGATCGTTGGGAAATACGACGAAGTGCATCGAGTAAGTGTAAGCGTTGGTTGCATTCGAAGCAGTAGTAACCCACCAGTCGAGATAACTGCCGGCATTTACATATCCAGGAGTTATGGTTCCAGTGCCAAGCCCGGAGTTATCCATGTAAATGCCTTCGTTGCTGCTCGTGGCATCAACCAGGTTATCGGCGAAGCCCGCCAAATGGATGCCGAAGATACGACCTTTGCTGGGATTGAAATCAAGTGTAAGTGCGCCATTCTTGATCAACCAATCAGTCGCATTAGTCGTGTCGATAGTGATCGCAAACGGCGTCGCGGTGCCGCTCAAGCTATAAGACTGGCTGCCCGGAGAAGCATTGTCCGTCACAGTAATCATGGCTGAGTAAGTGCCGGGTACCAGCGGATTGAAGCCCGTAGTAATGGTGCAATAGCCTCCCACCGCAAGGCTCGGCGGGCAGTTATTAGATTCGCTGAAAATATTCACTCCGGTCCCGCTAAGTGAAATCCCGGAAATGTTCAATACGGCTGTGCCAGTATTAGTCAGGTTCACGGTCTGTGCCGGATAGGCTGTTCCCGCCGCCAGACCAGAAAAAATAATCGAAGACGAGCTGAGGACCGCCGTCGGCGCGGCCCCGGTCACGTTGACCTCGGCACAATTCACGCTCGAAAATGCAGTGCCTCCCGACGTAGTTCCACTTAGAGAAACAAAGTAACTACCCGTTGCCAGCGAGCCTGGAATGACGAACTGAACCCTCTCCGTACTCGCGATAATCTTAGTCACAGAGTTGACCGCAGCCATAGCTCCTGAGCCAGCGCACGATGACGCAACGCTGAGCGAAACGTTCGTCGCCGGGATGGTTCCTGAGGGAAACCCCGACCCGGTAATATTCACCGCAGTGATCCCCGCGGCGCCAGAGTTGGGCGCTGTCCACGCGCTCAGGCTCACCGATTGCGCCATGCTCGCCTGCAACCCTGCCATCACAAAAACGCAACCCAGGCCTATCGCTACCCCAATGCTTTTATAACGCCCCGGCAAGAACCGCCGTCGCATCAAGTAGAGAGCCAGCAGTCCGGTCCCCACCAGAACCAGTGCGCCGGGCTCGGGAGAAACCGCGTCTTCAATAACGGCGGAATCGCCGTCCGTCAGGCCAGAAGCATCGGAGATAGTCGCTGAGAAGTTGGTGCCCACTTGCACCTTCTCGCCGTCGTCCAGTGTCAAGAACACAGGGTCCACCATTCCGCTGAGAGTAGCGCTGATCGCGCCGTTCAGCCCGTTCGGAGAGCCTTCAAGTGTCGACAGAGCGTTGCCGTTGAACGACAATCCGTCAGACGACAGCGTGAAATATGAAGATCCGAAGGTAGCGGTCTGCCCGCCTGAGTAGTCAACCACCAAACTCAGATCGCTGAACGATACTGCGGTTGCGGATGGAAAATCGGGATCGAAACTGTTGGGGCCGGTCAGGTTGAAAATGTCGAATTCGGCAATGTTAGTGCCTGTAACGTCGTAACTCACAAAGCCAAGATCGACAGAATCAGCCAGCGCATGCAGGGGGCAAAGCATCGCGATCAGAACGAACGAAAGGGGGAGTAGCAGTCTTCCCTTCATGGATCACCTCGGGTTTTGGCGGTCATGATTTGAATCCGGAAACTGGGGAGCGACCGAATGGTTTGGCAGAAGAAATCTGCTCAAGTTTCGAACGAAAAACAAAATATCATACGAATTTTACGGCTGTCAAGAGAATATTCCGGGCGGGTGGCCTCCGTTTCGACGTCCCAAAGACCGCACCGAGGGCGCCTCATGACACCCTCGCAATTGGGGACCGGGGATGAACACGAAGTGACACATCCATCGGACTACTCCTGGCAAACGCCAACGTCACCCGGACCGAGGGGGGCCCCACCCTGCCTGTCAGCTTGAGCGAAGTCGAAGGACCTGCCTCTTTCTAGAGCAGTTCCCGCATCCCCCAACCGGCCCACCCCAGCCTCATCGCAAAACCAAAGCCCCCCCGCCAGTGAGGTCGCTTTCGCAGGAGTGTAGTTTCCGGTCAGCCGGTCGAATCCAGAACAATCAACAACGCCAATCGTTGCCGGCGGAGCGTCTTTCGCAGAAGCTGGTGCGGTTGCAACCTCAACCTTCTTCTCTGCCTTTTTGGCTTCTCGTTCCTTTTGGACGGCGATCTGGTCGTTGTAAACGACGCGCAGAATAGGCGAACTCGGCACAGGAAGCCTCCCGTCCGCCGCCTGCCGGACGATCGCTCCGCTGGGGAACGCAATCAGAAGTTGCGGAGTCGATAGCCGCATCGCAGGAAATTCGCTTAGACGTCGATCGAGCTCGGTGAAGTCCATCGTTGCCGGGTGCAGTTGCAATTCAAACCAGCGATTGAGCCCCATCGCACGCACTCTCTCAAGGTCCCCTGGGCGCCGCTGCGTCAGACGTGAGTTCGGGGTGTGACGGACGAAGCGTCCCAGGGTCGAGAATTTTCTATAACGGCCTTGCTCACTAAGGCACTCGTCTGTATCATGACCTTCGCAGCCGGGATGAGGATCGTATGATGCGAAGGGATTTTGTACGGCTTGGATGGGCCACCATGATCGCGTCCGGGGCAGGCAAGCTGCGGCCCGCGTTTGGGAAGTCGCCAGGCCTCCAGCAGGTTCAGGGGATGCTACGCCATCCGATGGCGTCGTTGGAACCGAAGGCCAGCCAGGGCGCGGCGGATTTCACCCTGCAAATCGCGCCCATGATGGTCGAGCTGGCCCCACAGGTTGTCATCAGCACAATCGGCTACAGCAATAAAGTCCCCGGTCCCCTCCTGCGGGTGCGCGAGGGCCAGCACGTCACCGTCGACGTCGTGAACGACACAGACGTTCCGGAGTACGTACATTGGCATGGCCTCTTTGTTCCGCCGGAAGTAGATGGGGCGGCGGAAGAAGGCACTCCCCCGGTCCCGCCCCACGGCAGGCGCCGTTATCAATTCGTGGCCAAGCCGGCGGGTTCTCGATGGTACCACTCACATACCGCGGCGATGCTCGATCTGCATCGGGGCGCATACACCGGCCAGTTCGGTTTTTTCATGATCGATTCCGCGCATGACCCTGGGCTCTACGATCAGGAAGTCTTTCTCGCCCTGCGTGAATGGCAGTATTTTCTGTCTACGATGGATCAGGACGAGATGGCGGCGGATCCTAACGACCCAAGGCCCGAAAGGCCCTCCCCTCGAGACCTGCCTCCGAACGGACTCGAAGTCAGCGCCCCTCTTTATTCGATTAACGACAAAGTACTCGGGGCTGGGGAGCCCCTTCGCGTCAAGCCGGGCCAGCGCGTCCTGATGCACCTGCTCAATGCGAGCGCTTCCCAAATTCATCGCGTGGCGTTGCCTGGTCACAAGTTTCAGGTGATCGCTCTCGACGGCAATCCCGTGCCCGCGCCTCAGCCAGTCGATCTCATTGAGATCGCCCCGGGCGAGCGCGTCGATGCGATCATCGAGATGAATAACCCGGGCGTCTGGATTTTAGGGGAGACTCGCGATGTCGCGCGCCAATCCGGCATGGGCATCGTGGTGGAGTACGCCAGCCAGCGGCAGCGCGCGCAATGGGCTCCGCCCCCTCCGAAGTCGCGCTGGGATTACACGATCTTCGGTACGACCGCGCCGCATCCCGCGCCAGACCAGACCATCGACATGGTCTTTGAAAAGGCGGCTTTCGGGCCCAATAGGATCAATCACTGGCTCGTCAACGAAAAAGAATACCCCCATGAACGGGAATTTTTGCTTCGCGAGGGAGGCCGCTACCGGCTGGTGTTTCACAACCGCAGCGACGATTCCCACCCTCTGCATTTCCACCGTCACCTGTTCGAGCTCGTCGAGCTTAACGGCAAGCCGACCGCCGGCGTCAAGAAAGACACGGTGATCGTTCCCGCATTTGGACGCGCCTCAGTGGATCTGGTTGCCGACCAGCCGGGCCTAACGCTGTTTCACTGCCATATCCAGCAGCATATGGACTTTGGTTTCATGGCGCTGTTTCGCTACGTCTGAGTAACGCATCGTCTGCAAATCGACGATACACCGACTCGAAACAGCAAGTTTGGCGAAAGCCTTTTCGCCTGCGTGCAATCTTTTGCTTTAACTGCTTTTTAACATTTCAGAGATAGACACGGTATATGCTTGTGCGATATTCGTCTTTTGGCAAGTTTCCCCTGTAAGCCCATTCAAAAATTCAAGCTGGAGGAATCGCATGACGACGATCAGCGGGAGGTTCCGCGCGGTAATGATCATGGGAGCGGCCGCTTCGGTGCTGTTATTCGCGACTGGGGCAATGGCACAGCATCAAAACCCCAACAGCAGTCCAAATTTCAACAAAAATGCGTGGCCTTACGCAAAGGCTAATCGTTCAGCGCCTGTGCTCGCGGTGGTCGGCGACATCTCTTGCGAGCCAGGCGAAACAGAGCCCGCTGGTGAGTCGGCGCACGAAAACTGCCTCACCCCCAAGGCACCCTATACCACGACCTCTCTTTGGCAATCCCAGGAGGCCACTGCGAATCAGATTGAGACTATGAGGCCTGACCTGGTCGCGATCGTCGGAGATCTGCAATACCAGATTGGCCAGTATTCGGATTTCGAGAACTCGTACGATTTGACCTATGGCGCTTTCAAAATGATCACGAGGCCTGCGCCCGGCAACCACGAGTTTTATGACGAGCATGGCGCGACCGGCGTTGCCGGCTACGGCTACTTCTCCTACTTCAATGGCTTCCAGATCAATAGCGCAGGGCAACCGATCACAACTACGCTCGCGGACCCGTGCCCATCATCGATGACGGGGTGCGGCTATCCGGCCACTACCACTCCCAATCCCCAACCCATACCGCGGGCTGATGGACAGGCGGGGCATTTCGAGGAGTCGGGTGGAGTTGGATCCACTGTACCGGCGGGGGGCACAGTCGGAGTAGGAGATGGCTGGTATTCCTATGATCTGGGCTCCTGGCACTTTATCTCGCTTAATATAGAGTGCGAGACCCAGCCGGGCGGCTGCTCGACAACAGGCTCCTGGTTTGCCGCCGAACTCGAATGGTTGAAAAAGGATCTCGAGGCGAATCATTCCGCCTGCACAGCCGCGTACTGGCATCAGCCCACGTTCAGCGCTACGAACAGCATCACCGAGGAAGGCGTGACCGCTCAGGCCTTTTGGCAACTGCTCTACCAGTACGGAGCCGACCTGGTGCTGAACGGACACGACCACCTCTATGCCCGCTACCAACCCCTCGATCCCAATGGGAGGCCCGATCCACGCAAAGGCATACGGGAATTCATCGTCGGTACCGGCGGCGAGACACTCGATCCGATCGTCATAACCCCTGTCACGAGCGGCGCAAACGAAACAAACCTCGAGGATCCCAGCGGCAACGTGAATTTCAACGCGCAGAATCTCCAGGCGTATAGCGGATACTACTGGGGTGTGATGGGCCTGACGCTCAATCAGAACGGCTACGCGTGGGATTTCGAGTCGGCACTGGCGGGTCCCACAACTTTAAGCAATGGTCCTACACTTCCTGCACCCACTGCGAATGGTGGTTATAGCGACAGGGGCGTCGGCACCTGCCACGGTCCAGTCAACAGGTGGTAGCGGACGGATCGCCCTCGCCACGTTAAGCTTTAACTTGCTTCAGCACACATTCCCCCTTCGCGAGAAATCGCAAAGGGGGAATATCTCTTGCGTGGCAGTTCCTGCTTACGGCCTCTCCTCATCCGCGCGTCTGCGCCTGACAAGAGATAATAGTTTTCAGAGGTTTAGCGTTTCGGAATGCAGGGATTTGACTTGCGCGCTGTTGGCTCCTACATCCGCGCCGCCTTTTACAAAACGGGCCACATCGCATTCACCTTTCTGTGTTCCAATGCTTGCCTTCTGGCTGCCGGACTCATTCTGGTGCCTGTCTGCGCATTCGCACACAGCTTCGAGGTCAGCGGCACGGTCTCCGATCCCGCCGACAGACCAGTCTCCGGCGCTTCCGTTGAACTCCTCGACGCAAGGGGTTCTGTGCGGAGCCGCGCCGTTACGGGCCCCACTGGGAGCTTCCAACTCTCGCCAGTTTTAGAGGGCGAGTATCAACTCATCGTGAAAGCTGCGGGATTCCAAACCGCTTCAAAAAAGCTATCAATCAGCGCAGACGAAAGACAGCAAAAGGTCAACTTTCGACTGACGATTACTGCATATGAATCGGTCACCGTCACATCCGACGTGAATCAAGTCGATCTATTTTCTCCCGATCCGGCCGAAAAGATCTTTATTCAAGAAAACCTCCTTGATGGGAACCCCGGCCGCCCCGGTGCGCCCGTCTCCGTTCCCGGCTATCCGATCGAGACCGCTTCTGGCGGAATCAAAGCACCACAGTATTTCGCGCCCGGCGTTGCAGGAGATCACGGAGAGCCGGTCGCTCAATACATTGCTGTCGGTGGCTACCTCTTGCCGAACAATCTTTCCGCAAATGCTCATAGCAATGGGTATGCCGACCCGAACATTCTCATTCCCGCAGTCCTCGCGGATGTGCGTGTTGACGGAGGCTCGTTCAACATTCTTGAAGGTAATCACTCGCTGAATTTCGCCGCCACCTATGGACTGCGCGCAAAAATAGACCCGTTTCTCACAGTGACGGGCGACTACCGCGATCTCGATCTCGCGGCGGGATTGAATTCCGGCAATGCCTCATGGGCGGCATTTGAGGGATCTTATGGAAATGGATTTCTCAAGCGCTTGGAGCATCGCCAGCAGTACAAGGTCAACGGAGAACGCATCTTTGAGGCTGGGCACCACCAATTCACTCTCTTCGGCATCGGATACTTCGGCTCATCCTATGTTCCGGGGCTTGTTCCCATCGGCGCAGCCAATGCCGAAGCCACCGATTACTCGAATGTTGGTGACACGGTAGACCCGCGCCAGAAAGACCAAACGCATACTGCGCTCGTCGCGCTTAACGATGCATGGACAGTGAGTGAGAACCAGCAGTTCCAGTTCTCTGGATTCTTCCGCACCTACAACCTCGCGCTCTACTCGGATTTCGGTCAGGGGCTAATTCGACAAAGCGAGTTCCGGACGGTCGCAGGCAGCAGCGCCAACTATGCGAATAAAATCGACGACAGGCTGTCAGTGCTCGCCGGCATCGACTTCGAGCGTGAAGCGCCGCGCAGGGACGATCTCGATCACTATAACTTCTACAGTCCCGGCGATATGGCCTATGGGCCATTTACTAAAGTGGATGGAAGCAACGTGACGATTACACCAGTCACTCCATACGTCGCGGCTCAAGGCGCGCTTGGAACTCACATCCGTTACTACGCAGGATGGCGGCGCGATCAGATCGACTTTGACAATCAGGATCTGGTGCTGCCACAAAACTCTTTTCACGAGTGGATCGGCGTCAACTCTCCCAAGGCCACTGTCTCCGTCCTTCCCGGTTCCGCAAAGTGGGCTCCTCTTTTCTCGGCCAGCGCTGGCGAATCGTTCTTCACCGAAGATCCAAGAATCGGAACCGGCACCGCACACGGAACTCCGGTGAGCCGCGCACACTCCTATCAATTGGTCACGAGCAAGGCAATCGCACACACCGACCTCAAGCTGACTCTGGGGCATGTCACAACCGCAGAGCAGTTGGCAAAGATCGATCCAGACACGGGGCTGCAGGAGGATCAGGGACCGGGGCGGCTCCGCTTTCTCTCCGCGGCGTTGAGGCAGAACTTCATCGCCGGTTCGTTTCTTGCCACATTCTCCAAGGCGGATGCTCGCGATATCGACTCTGGCCAACCAACAGCCGAAGCGCCGCGCACGATCTTCGACCTCCTCGGCGTCTCGGAGAAACTGCCATTGCATCTTCAAGCAAAGGGTGAATTCGAATACGTCGGCGCCAAGCCTCTCGGTACCGGTTGCAATCCTGATCCCAGCGCGCAATGCGTCGGCGTTTCAGTCAGAGAACTTCGCGCGAATATCGCACGATCATTTGAAGATGGGCGCTTGAACATCGGGGTGAATCTGTTGGTGGCGAAGGGATTCACCGGTCAGACTTTGGAGAACTTCTACCCATCGATTGCTTCGGAAATAACCGGTGTCCGAATCCCCTCGTACGCGAGCGCGAGTTTAACTTACAGGTTTGGCGCTTCGGCTCGTCATTGAAAGGGCGGGCGAATTCGCCTTCACATCTCGTTGTGTTTGTCTCCTGTGGGGCAAGAAAGGGTTTGATAACCTCAGTTGACGAGGAGAGCCCAATACGCTCACTGGACACAGGTTAGGTGGTGATCTCCGGGTTAGTCCTCGGAAACGCCGATGCCGCCGGGATTGATCTTCGCTTCACGCCGCGTGCCCCAACTCCCTTTGGGCATCAAGGAATTCACAATCTTTCATCTTCAAGCCTTGCAGAAGATAAACCTACATCGGCGCACAATGGGATTAGTCAGCGGAGCCGGGCTTTCAACGTCCGCTGATCATTGCTCCCCAAGAGGGATACCCCCCACCCCCCCTATATTTATTATCGAAAACTTGCAGGTAATTATTTAGCCAACACCATCAATCCCAGAATCAAAACTAAATAACTCAGAATCAGCGATTTCCATTGAATAAATTCCCATCCGAAGCGCCGGAAATGCAAACAGGTAACCATCGACGCGCCGCAAGGCGCATGATCTGAGACGCCATGAAAGCCCGTGCGAGCGGATAGCGAGCGATTGGCCGCACCGCAGGTGCTTGGCCGCGCCGCAGGTGCCTGAACTGTTACCATCTATAACCGATGAGCGAAGAACAGAATCAGCCCAACTCCAACCAAAGTGAACTCACTCCGGCGGCTCTGGTGCGCACCGAGGCAGCGGCTCTCGAGGCTTTGGCCACGCGTCTGGAAGGGCCGATGGCCGCTGCATTTGGCCGCGCCGTCGACCTGATTCTGCGCTGCGGCGAGCAGCGCGGCCGCGTCGTGGTTACAGGCATGGGCAAGAGCGGCATCATTGCGCAAAAGATCGCCGCCACGCTCAGCTCCACCGGCTCGCCGGCTCTGTTTCTGCATCCTGCCGAAGCAGTGCACGGTGACCTCGGCGCGCTGATGTCGGGTGATGTTGTCATTGCGCTCTCCGCCAGCGGCGAGACCGAAGAGATCTTGCGCCTGCTGGCAATACTCAAGCGCAAAGGCGGGGCTCTGGTCAGCTTCACCTGCAAGCTCGATTCCACACTGGCTGGCGCAAGCGAGGTGGCTCTCGATTGCTGCGTGGAGCGAGAAGCCTGCGGGCTCAATCTGGCGCCGACCGCTTCGACCACTTCCATGCTGGCGCTAGGCGATGCGCTAGCCATTGCCGTCAGCCTGCGCAAGGGCTTCAAGGCAGAGGATTTTGCCGAGTTGCATCCGGGCGGCAAGCTGGGCAAGCGCCTGGCCAAGGTTCGCGACCTGATGCACACCGGCGACGCTGTGCCGGTTGTAGCGACAACGACGCCGATGACTGATGTGATCTATGAGATGTCATCGAAGAAGCTGGGCTTGACGACCGTACAGGAACAGGGTCATCTGCGCGGCGTCATCAGCGACGGAGACTTGCGACGGTTGCTCGAGCACGAGGGCGGCGCGGCACTCAGCCGCACGGCGGGCGAAGCCATGAACGCACATCCGCGAACCATTGCCGCCAACGAACTCGGAGCCACAGCGTTGGCGATTCTCGAAGAGCGCAAGATTACTTCGCTGGTCGTAGTGGATGCGAAGGGCACTGTCGAAGGCGTCCTGCATCTGCACGATCTGTGGGGCGTGGAATTGATATGAGAGATAGAACTGCTCTGCTCGCGAGCCAACAAATAATCTTGTTAGATGCCAGTCGAGGAAGGGCAAGAATGAGCGAAAGATCGGACATATTGAAGAAGCTTGTTGTCAACGGGCACGTCGATGTGACCGAAAGGCATGTTCTAGGAGTGGTCGGCAAGCAGGAAGTTGCAGAAGTCGTGAAATTACTTCTATGGATGAATGGAGTTTTCCCGGACCACCGGGGAGCGAAAGGCGTCTATGAAGGAGCTACTCTTGTCCAGGCTCGCGACGGAGTACAAATCACGTGGGAGCGCGCCTATCCGCGAGATCCGTTCACTGTGGCAGAACGCCGCACTGAGTCCATCAAAGAGGTGGATACTGCAATAGAAAAGTTTATCGAAAGCGAGTGGTCAGACGGCATCGACGGAGTGAAATTGAAGTAGCGTGAATAATCCAGTTCCTGATCTTTTTGTTGCTGATTTCAGCATTGGTTGAGGCTTTATGCCGAAAAGAAACCTAGCCATGGAACGCACCGCACTCATCACCGGCGCATCCAGCGGCTTTGGCCTGCTGACTACGGTCACGCTGGCCAAGCGTGGCTGGCGCGTTCTAGCCACCATGCGCGATCTCAACCGCCGCGGCAAGCTGGAAGCGGCTGCGCGGGCCGCCGGTGTGCTTGACCGCATCGAGTTTCTTGCGCTCGACGTGACCAACGCTGGCCACGTCGCCACCATCGCAGCGTTGGTCGCGGCACGTCCAACTCCTCTCGACGCATTGGTTAACAACGCGGGCTTTGCCATGGCGGGTTTTGCCGAAGACGTGACGGATGCTGAACTGCGCCAACAGTTCGAAACCAACTTCTTTGGCACGGCGGCTGTAACGCGGGCGTTTCTGCCCCAGTTTCGGCGTCAGGGCAACGGCCACATCGTGATGGTTTCGTCGATCTCCGGGCGCATGGGTTTTCCGGGCGTCAGTAGTTATACCGCCTCGAAGTTTGCTCTGGAAGGTTGGGCCGAGACGTTGCGGCTGGAGATGAAGCCGTTGGGCGTTCAGGTTGTGCTGGTCGAGCCGGGCTCGTTTGAGACCGACATCTGGACGCGCAACGCCATCATCGCTGCCGGTGCGCAGAATACAAGCTCGCCGAATGCCGCACGCGCGGCGTGCCTGCTGAGCCGCCGCGAAACTGGCAAACTGAAGGCCAATCCTCAAGTAGTGGCCGACGGCATCGCAGCCATCCTCGACAATCCGCGCCCACGGCTTCGCCACGTTTTCGGCAAAGACGCACACTTCGGCTTGCTGCTCAAGCGTCTGATGCCTTCGGGCATCCTTGAATGGCTGCTGATTCGCGTGACCGGGATCGGCGTGTAGGCTCGGTGGACGCGCCAACCCGGAAGGTTTGCGGGTAAACTAGAGGTATGGCGGAGATTCAGCGCAGAAAAACGGGTACAGTCAAAATTGGGCAGGTTCGCGTCGGATGGGAAGTTCCAGTTGTCGTGCAATCGATGACCAACACCGACACGGCGGATATTGCGGGCACCATCGAACAGGTTGCGGCGCTGGCCTTGGCGGGCTCAGAGATTGTGCGCGTCACGGTCAACAACGAAGAGGCCGCTGCGGCTGTTCCGCACATTGTCGAAGGCCTGGAGAAGCGCGGACTGCGCGTGCCCATCGTCGGGGACTTCCACTATAACGGTCACCTGCTGCTTAAAAAATTTCCCGCAACGGCGCGGGCGCTGGCCAAGTACCGCATCAATCCCGGCAACGCATCGATTGGCAAGAAGGACAACGACAATTTTCAGGTGATGATCGAGTGCGCCGTTGAGCATCAAAAGCCGGTGCGCATTGGCGTGAACTGGGGTTCGCTCGATCAATCGCTCTTGACCCGCATGATGGACGAGAACAGCCGTCAGGCCCAGCCGCTGCCCGCGCGCGCGGTCATGATGGAGGCCATGGTTGTGAGCGCCCTTGAGTCGGCCAAAGCCGCCGAGCACTACGGCCTGCGCCGCGACCAGATCATTCTTTCCGCCAAAGTAAGCGGAGTGCGCGACCTGATTGATGTCTACACCAACCTTGCCGCGCGCTGCGATTACGTGCTGCATCTGGGGCTGACCGAAGCTGGCATGGGCGCCAAGGGGCTGATCGCCTCGACCGCCGGCCTTGCGCCGCTGCTGCTGGCCGGCATTGGCGACACCATTCGTGTGAGCCTGACGCCCAAGCCAGGCGGCGACCGGACAGAGGAAGTGCAGGCCGCGCAGCAAGTCTTGCAATCGCTCGGGATTCGCAGCTTCATGCCGCAAGTGACAAGCTGCCCCGGCTGCGGACGCACCACCAGCACATACTTCCAGGAGTTAGCCGAGCAGATCCAGAGTTACCTGCGCACATCGATGCCCGAGTGGCGCAAGAAGTACCCCGGCGTAGAGGAATTGAAGCTAGCCGTGATGGGCTGCGTCGTTAACGGACCCGGCGAATCGAAGCACGCCAATCTTGGGATTAGTTTGCCGGGAACCTTTGAAGAGCCTAAAGCGCCGGTCTATGTGGATGGCAAACTGCTGAAGACACTACACGGCGATACCATCGTTGCTGACTTCAAGCAGATACTTGATAACTATGTGGTGAGCCATTACAGCCATAGTGCATAAGTCAGCTAGTTCGTTAGACTGATTGGCTGAATGGCATAATACTTGTTTTTCTTTCTTCCCATTTCGCGTTGCGATGATAGTCCTTTGTGGAGGCTTTCGTGATGCAACGCCGGATAGTTTGGCTAGTTCTCATTACTGCGATTTCTCCCGCGCTTGCCTTTGCTGGCTCACCAAAAGCGTGCGTTACTGCCGATGAAGCTACTAAGCTCGTCAATAAAGACGTGTGCATTACGGCGCATGTTTACGATGTGGTGCAGTTGCCGGATGGGACGCGCTTTCTGGATGTTTGCACGCCCGATACACCGGACGAGAAGTGCAGCTTCACCCTTGTGAGTTTGTGGGAGGATCGCGAAGAGGTGGGCGAACTGAGCAAGTACCGCAACATGAACGTGCAGGTTCGCGGGATTGTGAGGCCAATGCATGGGCGGGCGGGGATGGTGGTGAGCCATGCGCGGCAGTTCTATGGCGGTCCGCCCAAGTTCAAGCCTAACCCACGATTGGCGCGGGGCTTTAGCGCGGATCAAAGTCAGCCGGCGATCCGCGATCCTAACCTGCGCTCGCAAGGTGGCGGCCGTGCCTTCATGAATAGCCGTGACCGGGAGACGCTGCCGCGCAAATGAGGTTTGCAGACTCTCTCGGTAGCAGCGGAGGCTATACCTTATCGGTACCTGGAAAACCGCTGAGAACTAATCATTAACTTTTTCGAGCCGCGGGGCGAATCGGGCTCCGACGCGCAAAATAATGCATGAAATCACCATAAAAATCAGGGTTGCTCCCAGGCCAAGGCTGAGGCTCTTCGAGCGGTCGGAGATGGCGCCGATGATCTGCGGCGAGAACGTGTCTCCGAAGCAGTGAATGCAGAAAAGGTTGATGGAGACGGCGGTGGCGCGGACCGGCGCTGAGACCGAGTTGACGATGGCGGTGTTGAGCGGACCGGTGTTGAGGAAGAGAAAAAATTCGGCGGCAAAGAGTGAAGGAACGGCCCACGCGGCGGGGCCAAAGAAGAGAAGTATGCCGCAGGGCAGGGTCAGCGCGACGCTCCAAAACGAAAGCAGATAGAGCGCGCGGTGATTGGTGCGCAGCCAGCGCTGGGCTATCCAGCCGCCGACGAGGGTTCCGGCGATACCATCGATGACCGTGATTGAGCCCACGACCATGGTGGAGCTGCCAATGGAGAGCCCGGCAGAGCGACGCAGGAACTCCGGCACCCATGCCGAGATGCCGCCCATAGCGAAGGTTAGAGTAGCCAATCCGAAGGTCGCGGTGAGAAATGCGGGGTTGGTGAAGAGGCTCGAGAATGTTTCGTGATTGAGATTCGGGCTTAGCTGGTCGCAGGCTCCGCGTTCCGGCTCTCGTCCCAGCCACCCATAGAGCGCAGCGATAACGAAACCCGGAATGGCGCAGACGAAGAAGGGCGCGCGCCAGCCCCACAGCGGGCCGATCTGCCCTCCTGCCAGGTAGCCAAGGGCCGCGCCGACGGGGATGGCCACGTAAAAGATGGAGAGGATGCGGTTGCGGTCGCGCTCGGGGTAGAAGTCGGCGAGCACAGCTGGGGCGAAGATGCCGAAGGTGGCCTCGCCGATACCAACCATGGCTTGCCGGATGTAGAAGGTCCAGTAGCCGTGGACCCAGACGGTGGCAAGCGTGGCCAGACTCCACAAAACCGCGCCGGCGATGATCAGCGGCTTGCGCGGAAAGCGATCACCGAGCCAACCGGTCAAGGGCGCGGCGATCATGTAGAAGATGAAAAGCGCGGTGGTCAGAGCGCCCATCTGCTGATCGGTTGAGTGGAACTCGCGCTGGATCAGCGAGACTTCGCCAGGCAGAATGTAGCGGTCGATGTAGTTAAGCAGGTTGAGGGCGATGAGCAGCACGAGCGTGCCCTGGGCGGGGCTGATGCGAGGGCGCGAAGAAAGGTGGGCAGAGGGCAAAGGTCGATGGTCCGGCAGAAATTGTCTGACTGAACCACTGTACCAAAGCCCTGTCAACCCTGTGGAATATCCAAAGCTCCGGTGAGGCTGGTCACGCGCTCGACTCCGTGGCCGCGGCACCAGGATTCGAGGCCCTTAGCGAGCCGCTCGGTAGCTCGCGGGTCGGCGTAACTCGCCGTGCCTACCTGAATGGCAGTGGCCCCGGCGAGCAGGAACTCGACCGCATCCTCTGCGGTAACGATGCCGCCCATGCCGATGATTGGGATAGTGACGGCGCGAGCGGTTTCGTAGACCATGCGCAGGGCGATGGGTTTGATGGCGGGGCCGGAGAGGCCTCCGGTGATGTTGGAGAGGCGCGGCCGGCGGCTCTCACAATCGATGGACATGGCTAGAAATGTGTTGGTGAGGCTGACGGCATCGGCGCCGGCGTCGGCGGAGATTTTGGCCATGTGAGAGATGGAGGTTACGTTGGGCGAGAGCTTGACGATCAAAGGCCTCTTGGATGCGGATTTGGTGCGTCCCACAAGGTATTCGAGCGAGCTGGGATCGGAGCCGAAGGCCATGCCGCCGGCGTGGACGTTGGGGCAGGAGACATTGAGCTCATAGGCCGCAATGCCCGGGGCTTCGTTGAGCCGCTCAATGACCGCGACGTACTCACCCACCGTGTAGCCGAAGATGTTGACGATAACTTTGCAGGCGGGATAGCGGCTGAGCGGGGGCAGCTTGCGGTTGACGAAATCTTCGACGCCGACATTCTGCAATCCGATGGCGTTCAACATGCCGGCAGCGGTTTGCACAATGCGCGGCGAGGGATGGCCGGCCATCGGCTGCATGGAGATCCCTTTGGTGACGAAGCCGCCGATTCGCTCGAGCGAGATGATTTCTTCGAATTCGATTCCGTAGCCAAAGGTGCCGCTGGCGGCGATGATCGGGTTGACCAGCTCCAAGCCAGCCAGCGAGACTTTCATATCGGGTTTCACGTGTCAGTTTCCAGTTGTCAGTGGACAGTTGTCAGTGAAGGCTACAGGTTCATGATACTCGCCTAGCGCGCATGGAGCACTGTAACCGTCGACAGCCATCGGTCACCGAAAGTGGAAGACAAATCTCATTACCAAAAAGAAGACAATCAGATATGCCATGATGAAGCCGAATTTATTCCACTCACGATTAGATTTCGGCCACCATCCCCAGCATAGGTAGCCCGCCAACAGAGCATTCGGTACCATGATGAAGAACCGTAACCAAGTCGGCCAATCTGAATAGGGAATGACCATGCCGCTAGCCATCGTGCTGGTTCTGCCTGGAAGACTTACTCGCGCGCGTGATTCCTGCGCCCAACAGCATCAGCAACACCCCTCCGAGGATGCCGAACGCTTCGGAGTACAAAAACTTCACATGTTTGACCTCATAGAGAAACTTGTCTCCGAGGAAAAAAACCACTGCTCCCGCGAACATCAGTAGACGGGAGCATCCCCGGATAATCCTCGGCAAAACTGACAACCTGGAGTTGGCCATCGATTGCCTCCGAAATGTCGCTTACAAGGGCGATCCGAGTATGGCCGCCCTCTGGCCCTTCCATGGTGGAACGTTTATGCGCTGACTGGTTCGGTGGCGTTCACTTTGACGGGCGTTAGCCAGCCGAATTTGTCTGGCTTTAGGCCGTTGGCTATGCCGAAGAATTCGTCGGCGATCTTCTTGGTGGTTTCTCCGGGCTTGCCGTCGCCGATGAGGATGCGGTCGATGGAGCGGATGGGCTGAACCTCGGCGGCTGTGCCCGTAAAGAAAACTTCGTCGGCTATGTAAAGCAATTCGCGGGGGATCGACTGTTCTTTGACCGTGAGGCCGAGATGGCGGGAGATGGTGAGCACGGAGTCGCGGGTGATGCCGGAAAGGGTGGAGTTGGCCAGGGGCGGGGTGAAGAGCACGCCGTTGCGCACGATGAAGATGTTTTCGCCGGAGCCTTCGCTGACCAGGCCGTTCACGTCGAGGCCAATGCCCTCGGCGTAGCCATTGACCTCGGCCTCCATGTGAATGAGTTGGGAATTCATGTAGTTGGCGCCCGCCTTGGCGAGCGACGGCATGGTGTTGGGGGCCAAGCGGTTCCAACTGGAGATGCATACGTCAGCGCCGCCCTGGCCAGCGATGTATTTACCCCAGGGGAAGTTGGCGATGTAAACCTCGATGGGCGAGCCTTTGGGGCTGACACCGATCTCTCCATAGCCGCGCAGCGCGATGGGCCGGATGTAGCAGGGAGCGACGCCATTGGCTTCAATCAGCGCCACAACGCCCGCGCAAAGCTCCTCTATGTCAAAGGGTAGATCCATGCGGTAGATTTTGGCTGAGTCGAGCAGGCGCTGCATGTGCTCCGGCAGGCGGAAGACGGCTGAACCCTCCGGCTGTTTGTAGCAGCGAATTCCCTCGAAGACGCTGGAGCCATAGTGGATTACGTGGCTCATGACGTGGATGTTGGCGTCTTCCCAGGGAATGAGGTTGCCGTTGTGCCAGATTTTGGAGGTGGTTTGGAAAGGCATGTAGTTGAAATGCTCCTTATTCGCGCCGTGTGCGTAGCAACCAGATTAACGCGAATGAGGCGGGCGTGTCACGGCAGGGCCTTGGGTTGAACCATGATTGGCACTTACGGTAGTGCGTGGTCTCCCAGAACGGGCGAGCCGTGCAGCGGCATTCCATTCCAAAGCGAGCGCCGTTCCTTGCCGCTCTTTTTTAAGCAGAGCCTCCCAGTGGGATAATGAAGACAGCCATGACCAACGCAAATTCGGAAAGCCCAGTCGCTCCAAGTCAAGCCGCCGCCGCTCCCTCCAACTTCCTCCGCGACATCATCGCCGAGGATTTGCGCGCCAAAAAGTACGGCGACGCCATCGTCCAGACCCGCTTTCCACCCGAGCCCAATGGCTATCTCCATATCGGCCACGCCAAGGCCATCTGCATCGACTTCGGCTTGGCCGACGAGTTTGGCGGCAAAACCAACCTGCGCTTCGACGACACCAACCCCGAAAAAGAAGAACAGGAGTACGTCGATTCCATCATGGCCGACGTCCGCTGGCTCGGCTTTGAGTGGGACCGGCTCTGCTACGCCTCCGACTATTTTGGCCAACTCTATGAGTGGGCTTTGGTGCTTATCAAGGCCGGAAAGGCATATGTCGATGACCTCACCGCTGACGAGATCCGCCAGCATCGCGGCACCCTCACCGAGCCCGGCACGGACTCACCCCATCGCAACCGGACAATCGAAGAAAATCTCGACCTCTTCACCCGCATGAAGGCCGGCGAATACCCCGACGGCGCGCGGGTGTTGAGAGCCAAGATCGACATGGCATCGCCGAATCTCAATATGCGCGATCCGGTCATGTATCGCATCCTCCATGCCTCCCACCAGCGTACCGGCGATCAGTGGTGCATTTATCCCATGTACGACTACGCCCACGGCCAGTCAGATTCGCTGGAGCGCGTCACTCACTCCATGTGTACGTTGGAATTTACTGATCACCAGCCCCTGTATCGCTGGTATATCGATCAGTTGGGCATCTTCCCCTCGCATCAATTTGAATTCGACCGACTCAACATCACATACACCATGCTGAGCAAGCGCAAGCTCCTCCAACTTGTGCAGGAAAAGCGCGTGAGCGGCTGGGATGATCCTCGTATGCCCACTCTCTGCGGCATCCGCCGTCGAGGTTTTACTCCGGAAGCAATCCGCACATTTGTTGCTGCCGCCGGCGTTTCACGCACCAACGGAGCGACAGACGTTGAAATGCTAGAGCACTTCCAGCGCGACGAGCTGAACCACCGTGCGAGCCGCGCAATGGCCGTTCTGCGCCCGCTAAAGCTCGTTATCGATAACTATCCCGAGGGTGAGGAGTTCGTCGAAGTAGCCAACAACCCTGAAGATCCCTCTGCCGGCACCCGGCAGGTTCCCTTTTCTCGAGAGATCTACATCGAGCAGGACGACTTCCGCGAAGTTCCTCCGCCCAAGTACTACCGCCTGTCTCCGGGAAAAGAAGTCCGTCTGCGCAACGCCTACTTCATTACCGCTCAAAGTGTGGTTAAAGACGCGGCGGGCAACATTGTGGAAGTGCACTGTACGTACGACCCCTTGAGCCGCGGCGGCAACTCTCCCGACGGGCGCAAGGTCAAGTCCACCATGCACTGGGTTTCAGCCGCCCATGCCATCTCCGCCGAAATCCGACTCTTTGACAAGCTCTTCTCCAAGGCCGATCCCTTCGACCTGGAAGAAGGTCAGGACGTTCTCGACAATCTCAACCCGAACTCGTTGGAGATTCTCACCGACGCCAAGCTGGAACCTTCTTTAGCCAACGCCACACTCGAAGACCGTTTTCAGTTCGAACGAGTCGGCTACTTCTGCCTGGATCGCGACACAACTCCGGGTAAACTAGTCTTCAATCGCACCCTTCCGCTCAAGGATTCCTGGGCCAAAATCGCGAAGAAGACAGCGTAGCAGGGCGAGATTCAAGTGCGGTGCAGCAGAAGTTGGTTCTTGCCGTGAGCTTTGATTGGTTGTGGACTGGAAAATGATGACGGCGCTTGCCGAGAATCTCGAAAGGCTGGAAGAGGCGATCAGAGACGCTTGCAGCCGCGCCGGCCGTCAGCGCGAAGAGGTCGAGCTGATGGCTGTCTCGAAGACTTATCCTGCGGCGACGCTGGCCGAGGCTGCTTCGCTGGGCCTTACGCTCTTCGGCGAAAACCGTGTGCAGGAGTTTGCGGGCAAGGCCGGTGAGCTTGAGCTTCTTCGCCGGAGCGATGCTGCTCCCATCCGCGTTCATCTCATTGGCCACCTGCAATCGAATAAGGCGCTTCGTGCTGTGGAGTTATTTGACGGCATCGACTCAGTGGATTCATTGCGGTTGGCCGAGCGGCTGAACGAGGCTGCTGGCAAGCTGAGCAAGCGGCTGCCTATTCTGATCGAAGTCAAACTCAGTCACGAAGAGACCAAGGCGGGTTTGCAGCCTGACTCTGCCGAGGCCGCGCAATTGCTGGAGCGGCTGCCTGATCTCGAGAATTTGCAGGTGCGCGGTCTGATGACGATAGCTCCCTTCGGCGCGTCGGACGATGAGACGCGTGCTTGCTTTCGCAGCTTGCGGGAGTGGCAAGAACGATGGGCTTCGGCTCATTCACGGCTCGCGTTCGATGTGCTCTCAATGGGCATGAGCGGCGATTTTGATTTGGCCATCGAAGAGGGCGCGACGCGAATTCGCGTCGGCACGAGCTTGTTCGGGCACAGGCCGGCGCCGGGGAAAAACTGATGCTGCGCGCGAGTGCTGCCGGAGTTACGTTGGCCGTTCGCGCTCAACCAGGAGCGAAGAAGACAGCCATCACCGGCGTTTATGGCGAAGGCGCTGCGGCGCAATTGAAGATTGCCGTTCACGCGCCGCCGATTGAAGGACGAGCTAACTTGGCTTTGATCGCTTTTCTCGCTGAAAGTTTTGGCTTGTCGAGAAATGCTGTCGAGTTAATGAGTGGCGAGTTATCGCGGAGCAAGGTATTTTTGTTGCGCGGAGTCACCACGGAGAAGGCAAAGACAGTGTTCAGCGAATGGTTGCCGGTGTAAACTCCGCCCACGATGGCCAAATCGATGGTTACCTGCCTCTGTTCGCGCATCCGATTAGCTCGATCCGTTTATCTCGGAAACCCAAGATTATGTTGTAGTTAGTGGAGGAATCCCGGCTTTTGGGGGTTGCCGAGAAAATTACCTGCAAGTTTTCGATAATAAATATAGGGGGGTGGGGGGTAGGCCGAAAGGTACGGACAAGGCCTAGCCCTGAAGAGTTGTTCGGCGCCTGACTCTGTTCGTCCTGTTTGATCTGGAGCATCCATTCATATTGTGCGCCAATGAAAGGTAATTCCCTGCAACGTCTGGCCACCCGAGTGGACGGCTTCAGGCCTGCGCATCAAGCGCGGCGAGCGCCTCTTGCGGCTCAGGGCGGACGCGGAAGTCGGCGTGCGCCTCGGCGAAGACTACGCGTCCAGCCGGATTGATTACGTAGGTTGCCGGGAGGGGCAGACGCCAGTTCGTCTCTCCATTCACAAAAGGAATGTTGATGAGGATGGACAAGTAGTGCTCTCGAAGATAGTCAGGGACTGTATATGCCAGGCCGAATTTTTCGGCTAACACGCAGCCGGGATCAGAAAGCACGGGGAATGGAAGCTGGTGTTGGTCAGCCATGAAGTCGTTCTGCCGCTCGATCTGCGGGCCAATTGCGACCATGAAGGCTTTGCGCTCGCGCAGTTCGGGGTATAAGTCGCGCCAGACTTCCAACTCCGTGACACAGTAAGGGCACCAGCGTCCGCGAAGAAACTTGATGATCAGAGGACCGAGGGCGAGCAAATCTTGAGAGCGAACGAGGCGACCATGCGCGTCGTTCAATGCAAAGTCTGGAGCCAGCGCGCCAACGGGGAGAATGCGATCTTCGATGCCGGAGGCGAATAACTCCTCAACCGCGCGCTCGCTGATGGCAAGGCGGTCGGCCTGCACCAACTGGCGGGTGTTGGCGGTGATCTCGTCGAGTTGGTCTTGAAGGGTTGTCATCACTGGTCTACTTGCTCGGATGCATTGAAACATAAAGTTGTGCGATGGCAATTACTGCTTGAACACCGGTAAATCCAACCAGAACCCAAGTTGCCCAATTCAACGATTTGGTGGATTTTGCCAATTGCAGCGTCGCATTGTTCATCAACTCTGCATTCTTTTCGTTGTCTCTGCTGGCCTGCTCATTGCTGAGCAAAAGCTTCTCAGTAAGTTCGTTTGCCCTGTTGCTTGCTTTGATTTGCTCTTCTGTAAGTTCGTGAGTGCGTCGGATGAGGTTATTGTTTTCCAATCCCATCTTCGCATTGGCGATGGCGATGGTTTTATTCCAGGCTAATGGCTGGTCTTTCGAGTTTATTGCAGCACTTTTCAGTAATTCATCCACTGAAAGTTCGCCTTCATCAACGCTCATTCTTCACCACCGCTTCCTTCTACCGACCAAACCGCTGTTTGCCGCCCATACCCATTGCGCCCAGACCGCCGCGCATCATTTTGCTGGCCATGCCGCCTTTGCCCATCTGCTTGAACATTTTGGCCATCTGCGCGTATTGGCGCAATAGCTGATTTACGTCTTGCACGGTGGTTCCGCTGCCGGCGGCGATGCGTTTGCGGCGCGTGCCCGAAATGATCTCATGATTGCGGCGCTCCTTGGGAGTCATCGAGTTGATGATGGCTTCCAATCGCGTGAATTGCTTTTCATCCACACTCTTTGAGGCTTGCTGAAGACCAGCGAAAGGGCCGACCGAAGGCAGCATTTTGAGGATGCTTTCCATCGAGCCGAGCTTGCGGATCTGGCCTAACTGGTCGCGAAAATCTTCGAGCGAGAAGCCGTCGCCGAGCAGAGCTTTCTTGGCGAAGTCTTCGGATTTTTTGCGGTCGAGGGTGGATTCGGCCTTCTCGATCAAGGACATCATGTCGCCCATGCCCAGGATGCGGCCGACAATTCTGTCTGGGTGGAAGGGCTCGAAAGCGTCGGGCTTTTCACCTGTGCCGATAAACTTGATGGGCTGACCGGTGACGTGGCGTATGGAGAGCGCCGCACCACCACGGGCGTCGCCATCCATTTTTGTCAGTATGACTCCGGTCAGGCCGAGGCGTGTGTGGAAGTCGGCGGCGGAGTTGACCGCGTCCTGACCGGTCATGGCGTCGGCAATAAACAAAATTTCTGACGGGTTGAGGAGCTTTTTTAACTGCTCCATCTCGCCCATCAACTCTTCGTCAATGTGCAGGCGTCCTGCGGTGTCTACGATGAGCGTGTCGCAGCCCATGTTACGGGCTTCGCGGCGGGCTTCCTGAGCGAGGCGGGCTACCAGCGCGGGGCCGGGCTTCTCGCCCTTCTGGTCGCCTTCGTAGAGGCGGACTTCGACAGATTTAGCGACGACCTTGAGCTGCTCGCGGGCCGCGGGACGATACACGTCCACAGAGACCAGCATGGGGCGATGGCCGCCCTTTTTGAGCCATGCGGCGAGCTTGCCCGAGGTGGTAGTTTTGCCGGAGCCTTGCAGGCCGGCCATCAGGATGACCGAAGGCGGCTGCGAGGCGAATCTGAAGCGGGCCGTGTCTTTGCCGAGCATGGCGATCAGCTCGTCGCGAACGATCTTGATGACCTGCTCGGAGGGTGAGAGCGCGGTGAGGACCTCGGTGCCAACAGCCTTGACGCGGATCTGCTCGATCAGGTCGCGGACCACGTTGAGGTTGACATCGGCTTCGAGCAGCGCCACACGGATTTCGCGCAGAGCTTCGGCGATGTTCTCTTCGGTGAGCGTGCCTTGGCCGCGGAGAGATTTGAAAGCGCGCTGGAGTTTGTCTGTAAGGTTTTCAAACATAGGTCAGCCTCAAGTGTATCGCGCCACCACCTGCGGTGGGGCCAGACGGCGCTTGCGCGCCATGAGTGTCGTTGCTTTCCTCGCGACGGACTGCCATGGGGTTGCGGCACATCTCGCCGCTTAGAGGGACGAGGAGCTAGAAGCTGACCTTGCGCTCCGGATACCAGGTGAGTTGGATGGTAGTTGTGGTTACGGTCTGCTGGCCGCCAACTTGCGTATAAATCGGGGCCTTCCAGTGCTCGTAAGCAAAGTTACCGTTGATCTCGAAGTCTTTGCCGAGGCGCTTGACGACCTGGAAGTTGATGTCGTTGAGCGTGGTGCCGCCGGGGGCCAGGCAAGGGACACTGTTCGGGCATCCGGGGCTGCCCGCGGGAATGGTTTGGGTGGTGGAACCGGGAATGAAATAGCCGGTAGCCTTTTGACTACGCAACCCTGCCTGGATCCATTCGTTGCCGCTCAGGTGATAGGTAAGCCAGGCTTGACCACCCTTATCCTCACGTCCGATCCAGTCACCGAAGAGCTGACCATTGTTGGTATAGCCCTGTTTCTGAACTCCCTCGTAATACATGAAACGGCCGTAGAGGCTTGGATACGACGGGCCTTGTGGGGGAGCAGGATGGTCCGAGGCGGACGGGTCAGTCGAAACGGCTTCGACGCGCAGGTCTAGCTTGGGAATGCCGGGTACATGAGAGAGATAGAGGCCGGGGCGATAGGCTGCGCGCCGGGGAGCATCGGCGGGTGAAACGTCGTCATGCACCTCCGAATCCGTATAGAGAGTCAACCATTTGCGGACGAAGGGCAGCCGGTAAGAGAAGTCGAAGGCGCCAAACCGCGCGCCTGGATCGTCACGGCCGTTTTTGATTCCAGAGCCGGTGGGGGAAGATGTACTGAAGAAGCTCTTGAGGAAGGTGTGAAGGGTAATTGGCCCGTGACCCTCGCCACCCCAGATCGCGGTCCGCTCGAAACCGAATTCGAGATTCTCAGTAGGCCGGAAGCTTACTTTCTCAACGTGTACCCAGGGATCGCCGGGATTAATCACATTCGCCAAATTCGGCGATGGGTTGGCGACATATGCCGGATTTGGCATGAATGTGTGCCCGTGCAGCCCTCCGATCAGAAAGTCGTAGCGGAAGGGACCAGTGAGCCGGGAGAGCAGCGGGACGTGCAGAGGCTCGATGCGGTTAACGCGGAAAGAATAGAAATTCTCTGCATTGTTCGAGAAAGCCATGCCACCGCCCAATCCAGGTCCAAGCCACTCATCCTGCTTGCCGAGAGAAATTTCATGGTTCAGGAAATGAGCGGAAACGAAGGCCTCGATGAATCGTCCATCGGCGGTGCTGGCGATTGGTCCCATGGGAATGGTGGCCTGGTTGTAAGGGGAGAATGCGCCGCAAAGGTTCGTTGGGGTCCAAGCAACGTTGCCCACGCAGAAGGTCGTGTTATCCACCGTGCTGAGCGCGTTGGCCAGAGCCTGCGAATAGCCGGTAGCCGAAGGCGCCGCCTGAAACTCGCCGCGCACATAGAGCACGAATCGTCCCGCAGATGCATAACCGCTGGCGCCGGAGTAGCTGTTGAAGCCGTTTTCGTAGGGGCGTCCGTAGTCGTTGATGATGGTTGAGCCAAGATGATAGCTGTCGCGCAAAGGAGTGCCGCTGATGCCGCGAGCTATGGTGTAAACCGACTCAACACGGGTGTTGCCTTTAGCCCCAAGGCATGGACCCTCGGCGTCGTTGTGCAGTTCATGCATCAGCGATTCGTAGATTTTCTGAGCCTCGTCGTTGGCTGAACCTTCATCCGCATCGTCGATGCGAGCGCCGGCCTGCTCGATCATGTGGCCTACACTGGCCCGGGTCCAGGGCCTCATGCCAAGAAAAACAGTATCAATGTAGCCGAGCGAGTAGAGGCGCAGCACCGCGGGATACACCCAGCTATCGACCGGGATGTAGGGCGAGCCAAGTACTCCCGGTTCGCAGTCTGGCGCAACGCCGGTGTCTCGGCCTATGGGCGCAGAGTTGGCAGGCGCGGGTGCTTGGGGCGCTGGGGTTTGCGCACGCGCGATGGTGCTGGCAGTCAAGAGGGATAGCACCGCCGCCGTCAGTGTCGCGCCTTCGAGAATAGCAACCATGAAACCACGTTTGCTCAAACTCATATGTCTCACTTTATCACTGGTCTGCTTTGATTGAGCGCACGAAAAAACGCGGCGGAAGAGCAAATCCGCGATCGGTTCCGAATTAGCAATTTATCCCGGCTGCGGTTTCAAAAGCAGCATCCAGTCCCGCTGTGTGGCGGGCGACGACTTTACGCTTCACCTTCGCGCTGAACAGACCCTTGCGGGTGAGGTAATCCTCCATCTTCGTGATGGGATCGTGGGCCCCTGAGCCATCGAATTTGCATTCGATGAGCGTGGATCCGTTGCCCTTGCGGGCGTGGGCGATGGCCTCCGTCGCCACGCGGTAGACCGCTACCACGTCGACTCCGTCGACCGGAATGAAAGGAAAACCGTAGACGTCGGCGGCGCTCTGCTCGACCCCGATTCGCTTCCTCGCAAGCAGAGGCTTGGCCGGAAGATTTGTCGGGCAGACGAAGAGAATGGGCAATTGCTGTGCGCCGGCTTGAATCAGCGCTTCATGGGGAAAGCCGGAATCGCCGCTCGAGAAGACCACGGCGATCTTGCCGTTCTTTTTTTCCTTGTTCTCGATGGCCGCGCCGATGCTCATCTTGAGCTGGGCGGCGGGGGAAGAGCGGCGACCGGATTTCTCGTGTGGACGGATATGGCCTTGAAGAAAGTCGAAGTCGCCGGGCAGCGCAACCACGGTATCCTCGGGCAGCAGGTCGATGGTCACGCCCACAGCCGCCGCTACCTGATCCGCGGCTGAGTTGCCGCGGCATTTCACCATGGTGGAGTAGAGCTGAAGCAGTTTCTCATTTGAAATAAGCGAGAAGCCGTTGTTGCCGGCCAGTGCGGCTGCGTTCCGATCTTTCGTACTGGTCGTCATTGTTGCTGTGACCTCATCGGTTTCTGCGATTGTAAACGGGCGGGGATCAACTGCGTGAAAGACTGAATCATTCTTTTTAATCTAGCCTGTCATGCCCCATGCATCAAAGAAAGAGATTCAAAAAACCTCTTGCCCAATCGGTTCCTTTTCCACCAGCGGCACCCAGAAGCGGAAGCATGCGCCCTTTCCCGGTACGCTCTCAACCTCGATTCCGCCGCCGTGCGCGGCCAGAATCGCGCGGGCGATCGCCAACCCCATGCCAGTTCCCTTCCCTTTTCCAACGCCTTTTTTTCCGCGGTAAAACTTCTGAAAGATGAACGGCTGATCGACGACATCGACGCCCTCGCCATCATCCTCAACGCGGAACTCCAGCCTATCGCCAACCCGCCGACTACCGAGCAGAATGCGACCCCCTGGCGGAGTATGCCTTGCCGCGTTCTCCAGCAGGTGGCGCAGCACGCGGCCCAGCAAATGCGGATCAAACCAGGCGGAGGTGTCAGGATCGTTCGGCTCTTCAACTGCAATCACCACACGGCGCTTTGCCAGCGCCTTGCGCGACTCTTCGACGGCTTGATCGAGCAGCGCGCGCGGATGCTGCGGCACGAGATGGACTTCGACCACGTTGGCGTCGATCTCCGCCATCTCGACGGCTTCGCCAATGAGACGATCCAGCCGCGCGCTCTCCTCATCGACGATGGTGGCCAGTTCCAGCCGTCCGGCTTCATCCAGCCCTTCGCCCTCCACCAGCATGGTGGAGGCGGCGCGTATGGCGGTCAGCGGCGTGCGCAACTCGTGCGTCAATGAGTCGATCAGCGCAGTGCGCAGCCGTTCTCCTTCACGTGCAGCCTCCATGTGGGCCGAGGCCTCGATCGCGGTGGCGCGAGTGAGCGCGATGGCCACCTGTGCGCTGACCGCCGTCGACACCTCGTACGAAAGCCTGGCGGGCCGCAAGCCCAATGCGCCTACCGGCCGCAGCCCCATCATCAGCGTCCTCACCGTGAACTCGCCCGGTATGACCATCGTCGGATTCTCGCCCAGCGTCATGGCCCGCAGACTGGCCAGCATACTCATCGGCAGTTCCCGGGTCGAGGTATGAAACTGGTCTTGATCGCGAACGTAGAGCACCACTCCGTCCAGTGCGAAAATGCGTTCAATCAGGCGGGGCAGGTCCTGGATCAGCCCAGCCGCATCCTCTTGAAGCATCATCTCCTGCGAAAGTTCGTAGAGCCTTTCCACATCCTCGCGGCGCTGCTCGGCCTGACGCGCCTGGCTGCGCGCTCGCTCGGCCACCCGGCCCACCACCGCGCAACTGAGCAAAAACGAGACCATCGCCACCCATTCCTGGCCGCTTGCCAGCCGCAAAGTGCGAAAGGGCGGAAGAAAATAATAGTCGAAAGAAAGTGCGCAGAGCAGCGCTACCCATAGCGACAGCCACATCCCGGCCTGTGTGGCAGCCAGCACCACCAGCACCAGAAACACCATACCCGCGGCAGTCGAGTCGGCGCCCACATAAACCAGCACCGTGCTCGACAACACCGCGATCAGCGTTCCCACGATCCAGTGAAGAATTCCCCGGGATTCAGAAAGCCCTTCCGTGATCTTCATCCCATAAATCATATCCGCATCGCCTTGATGATGTAATATTTTCTGGAAAGAAGAACGACATGCCCGGCAGAATTCTAGTCATCGACGACGAGCCGCAAATTACCCGCGTGCTGCGTGCCGCACTTTCCGCGCAAAGCTTTGATGTACGAACCGCCAACGATCCAGAGGAGGGCTTGCAGGTCTTCAAAGACTGGACGCCCGATCTGGTCGTGACCGATCTGATGATGCCCGGAATCAGCGGCGTCGAGGTCTGTCGCGCCATCCGCGCCCAATCGGCCATTCCAATTCTGGTCCTCTCCGTGCGCGACCACGAGCGCTCCAAGGTCGAGGCCCTCGACGCCGGCGCCGACGACTATGTAACCAAGCCATTCAACACTCAGGAGCTGCTGGCTCGCGTGCGCGCCCATCTGCGTCGCGCCCCGGAGCGGACCACCGCCGCGCTAGAGACCGGCGACTTTGTAGTCGATGCGGTCGCTCACTCCATCACCGTGCTGGGCAAGCCGATTCACCTCACGCCCAAAGAATTCGATCTGCTCCTCCATCTGGCGCGCCAGGCCGGCAAAGTCATCACCCATCGCGCGCTGCTGACCGCGGTCTGGGGAGCGCAATCAGCTCATCAGCCCGAGTATCTGCGCGTCTTTATTGGCCAGTTACGCAAGAAGCTCGAGGCCGAAACCGGCAAGCAATACATCCAGACCGAACCCTGGGTGGGCTACCGCTTTGTTCCCGAAGGCTGGACCGGCAACGAAGAGCAGCAACCAGAACAAAGCCAGTAAACAACACTGGTTGAGGATCATATTTCCCAGGTCCAAACAGCGCGAGCGTGGGCAACCGCAAACCTGTGCCCAAATTATTCATAAGCGAGAGAGAAAACCCTGCACGATTTTCCGCACCCACCCTGATCCTTACGATTTATTTAGGAAATCCTTTTGATAATCAAACAAGGCGAGAGCCAGAATGGTTCTTGAGCAGGCGGCTTCCCTTACGTCCCGCTCCTGAAACTGAGAGACGCTATGCAAGATGTAACGATGTTGCTGTTCACGGTAGTTTTCTTCGGTCTGGCGTTTCTTTACGTCAAGGCCTGCCAGAAGCTGAGGTAGCCCATGCAAATCGACCCGATCACCTTCATCGCCTTGGCTCTGTCCATCCTGCTCTTTGGTTACCTGACCATCACCCTGCTTTTCCCGGAGAAGTTCTGACATGACCACCAATGGTTGGTTGCAGTTCGCACTCTTCTCCCTGATTCTGCTGGCAAGCGTTCGTCCGGTGGGCATTTATATCGCCCGCGTATTGGAAGGTGAACGCACTTGGCTGAATCCGGTCCTTCGTCCCATCGAGCGGCTCATCTACAAGCTGTGCGGCGTCGACGCCGACAAAGAGATGAACTGGCGCGAGTATGCATTTGGCGTGCTGGGCTTTTCCGCCGTCAGCATGCTCTTGACCTACGCCATGGAGCGATTGCAAAACTTCTTGCCGTGGAATCCGCAGCATCTAGCCGCCGTTGGCCCCGATCTGGCTTGGAACACCGCCGCCAGCTTTACCACCAATACCAACTGGCAGTCGTATGTGCCCGAGACGACCATGAGCTATCTCACGCAGATGGTCGGCCTCGCATATCACAACTTCGGCAGCGCGGCGGTGGGCATCGCAGTGGCTGTGGCGCTGATTCGTGGCATCAAGCGCACAACCTCCGGCACCATCGGCAACTTCTGGGTCGACATGACCCGCTCATACCTTTATATTCTCGCGCCGGCCTCGCTCATCTATGCGCTGCTGCTTGTCGCTCAAGGTGTCCCACAAAACCTGAGCGCCTATACCACGACCCACACGCTCGAAGGCCAGACACAAACCATCGCGCAGGGTCCCATCGCCTCGCAGGAAGCCATCAAGATGCTGGGCACCAACGGCGGCGGATTTCTCAACGCCAATAGCGCCCATCCTTTCGAAAACCCCACCCCCTGGACCAATCTCCTCCAGATGCTCTCCATCTTCGTCATTCCCGCCGGTCTCACCTACACGCTGGGACGCATGACCGGCTCGCCCGGTCATGGCTGGGCGGTACTGGCAGCGATGTTCGTTTTGTTTGCCGCCGGATTTACCACCGTCTATTGGGCTGAGTCACAGCCGCATCTGCTCATTCACGGCGCAGCGCAAATCGGATCGGCAACCGCGCCAGCCGGCAACATGGAAGGCAAGGAAGTCCGCAACGGCATCGCCGCCAGTTCGCTCTTCGCCACCATCACCACCGACGCCAGTTGCGGCGCAGTCACCAGCATGCACGACTCGCTCACTCCGCTAGGCGGCATGGTGGTGCTCATCAACATCATGCTGGGCGAGGTGGTCTTCGGCGGCGTGGGCTCCGGCTTATACGGCATCCTCATCATGGTGGTGCTCTCGGTCTTCATCGCCGGCCTCATGGTGGGACGCACACCCGAGTATCTCGGCAAAAAAATTGAAGCCTACGACGTAAAGATGTCCATGCTCTATGTGCTCATCTTCCCCATCATCATTCTTTCGCTCACAGCCGCTTTCGTAATGTCGCCGACCATCGGCCTCAGCAGCCTCGCCAACCAAGGCCCGCATGGAATGACCGAGATTCTCTACGCCTTTACCTCAGGCGCGGGCAACAACGGCTCGGCATTCGCGGGATTGAACGCCAATACCTGGTGGTACAACGTGGCGCTCGGCTGGGACATGTTGTTCGGACGGCTTTTCATGATGATTCCGGTGCTCGCATTGGCCGGCAATCTGGCCATGAAGAAGTCTGTGCCGCCGTCGCCCGGAACTTTCCCGGTGAACGGCTCACTCTTCACTCTGCTGCTGGTCGGCGTCATCCTCATTTTGAGCGCGCTCACTTTCTTTCCGGCCCTGAGCCTGGGACCGGTTTTGGAACATCTGCTTTTGAAGACTGGGCAACTTTTTTAGCCTTTAACTTCCAGCTCTTAGCTGGAAGCCAGCGGAGAATCTCAAATAGCTCAGACCAGCAAGACGAGCTAAAAGCTAGAAGCTAACAGCTGTTTTACGGAAACGGACTGACATGCTAGAAAAAAAGAGTCTTTGGAATACGGAAATCATGGCCCAGGCGCTTGTGGACGCATTCCGCAAGCTCGATCCCCGCGGCATGGCCAAGAACCCGGTGATGTTTGTGGTCGAAGTGGGCAGCGTGCTGACAACGGCGTTGCTCGTCGACAACACCATCCATCACAGTGCCGGCTTCGGCTTCAACCTGCAAATCACACTTTGGCTGTGGTTCACCGTGCTCTTCGCCAACTTTGCCGAGGCCATGGCAGAGGGACGCGGCAAGGCACAGGCCGATACCCTGCGCAAGGCCAAGGGCGAGACCATCGCCAAGCGCTACACAGCCGACAATCAACTGGAAGATGTGGCCAGCGCCCTCTTGCGCGCCGGAGACATCATTTACGTTGTGGCCGGAACGTACATCGCTGGCGACGGCGAAGTCATTGAAGGCGTGGCCTCGGTAGACGAATCGGCCATCACCGGCGAATCGGCGCCTGTCATCCGCGAGGCCGGCGGCGACCGGTCAGCCGTCACCGGCGGGACGAAGGTTTTATCGGACTGGATCAAAGTCCGCATCACCTCCAACCCCGGCGAAACATTTCTTGACCGCATGATTGCACTCGTCGAGGGCGCAACCCGCCAGAAGACGCCCAACGAAATCGCGCTCAGTATTCTGCTCAGCGGCCTGACCATTGTCTTTCTTTTAGCGGTGGTCACGCTGCAACCCTTCGCCATGTACTCCAAGGCCCCGCAGACCGTCTTCGTGCTGGTCTCGCTGCTGGTCTGCCTGATTCCCACCACCATTGGCGGCCTGCTCTCGGCCATCGGCATCGCGGGCATGGACAGGCTGGTCCAGTACAACGTGCTGGCCATGAGCGGACGCGCCGTCGAAGCTGCCGGAGACGTGAACGTTCTGCTGCTCGATAAAACCGGAACCATCACCTTGGGCAATCGCCAGGCCACCGAGTTCATTGCCGCTCCCGATGTAAGCTCCGAGCGGTTGGCCGACGCGGCGCAACTCTCCTCGCTCTCTGACGAAACCCCCGAAGGCCGGTCGATTGTGGTGCTGGCCAAGGAAAAGTACAACCTGCGCGGACGCGACCTGGGCGGCATCCACGCCGAGTTCGTTCCCTTCACCGCGCAGACCCGCATGAGCGGTGTCAATCTTCCCGGCGCGCGCATCCGCAAAGGCTCGGTAGACGCCATCGCCCGCTTTCTTGAAGAGCAAGGCTCGTCGCTGCCCAAGAAGGTCCGCGACGCCGTTGAAGAAGTTGCCCGCATGGGCGGAACTCCGCTGGTGGTTGCCGAAAACTCGACGGCTCTGGGCGTCATTCACCTCAAAGACATCGTCAAGGGCGGACTCAAGGATCGCCTCGCCCGTCTGCGCGCCATGGGCATTCGCACCATCATGATCACCGGCGACAACCCTCTGACCGCAGCCGTCATCGCTCGCGAAGCCGGCGTCGACGACTTCCTAGCCGAAGCCAAGCCCAAAGACAAAATGGACCTGATCAAGCGCGAACAAGGCAAAGGCAAGCTCGTAGCCATGACCGGCGACGGCACCAACGATGCCCCCGCACTCGCTCAAGCCGACGTAGGCGTCGCCATGAACTCCGGCACGCAAGCCGCCAAAGAAGCCGGCAACATGGTCGATCTCGACTCCAACCCCACCAAGCTCATCGAGATTGTCGAAATCGGCAAGCAGCTTTTGATGACCCGCGGCGCGCTCACCACGTTTTCCATTGCCAACGACGTGGCCAAGTACTTCGCCATCATTCCGGCCATGTTCTCCGTCGCCTTCCCGGTGCTGAACGCGCTCAACATCATGCACCTTCATTCGCCCCATTCAGCCATTCTCTCGGCGGTCATCTTCAACGCCATCATTATCGTGGCTCTGATTCCGCTGGCCCTCAAAGGCGTCAAATACGAACCCAAAGCGGCCGATGTGCTGCTGCGCAACAACCTGCTGGTCTACGGCGTCGGCGGCATCATCGCCCCATTTATTGGTATCTGGGTCATAGACTGGGCCCTGGTGGCTATGCATCTGGCGTAATAACGTGCTGAGTCTGATGGCATTGAAGCGGCGCGCATTCGGCGCAGCCAAAGGAGCAAAATGAATACGACCCTAGCCCCGAATGAAAAGCTACGGCAGAATCCGTTCCCAACCCAGCCGGCTTCCTCGGGCCCGGAACGAGAGCTTAGTCCTGCAAGGAGATCCACTATGCATTCCATCTGGAATACCTCAATTCGCTTCACCCTGGTTACCGCAATCCTGCTCGGCCTGGGTTATCCGCTGCTTGTCACCGGTATCGCCCGCGTGCTCTTTCCGCACCAGGCCGAAGGCAGCCTCATCCGGCTCAACGACGGCACCATCATCGGCTCCCAGTTGCTCGCCCAGAGCTTCACCAGCGACCGCTACTTCCATCCCCGCCCCTCGGCCGCGAACTATTCCGACAGCTCCGATTACGCGTCCAACTCCACGACATCTCCCTCTGGCGGCTCCAACCTGGCTCAATCCAGCCAAACTCTCATCACCCGCATTCAGGGCGATGTCGATAAGCTGGCAGCACAGAACCCCGGCAAGCCCGTGCCCATCGATATGGTCACCACTTCCGCTTCCGGCCTCGATCCCGACATCACTCCTGACGCTGCCTTCTTTCAAAGTGTGCGCGTCGCCAAAACTCGCAACCTGACCAATGAGGCGGTCCGCGCGCTCATCGAGCAGCACATAACCGGCCGCCAGTTGGGCGTACTCGGCGAGCCTAGAGTCAACGTCCTCGAACTCAACATCGACCTCGATCACCTCGCCCCATCGGCAAAGTGAACCATCCCGCCCCCAGAACGCCGCCAGATTGAATCTCCCCGATTCTGCCCTGGCGGCGATTGCAAAGCGAGCTCCGCCTGCCCGCCAAAGCCAGGAAATCGCATTTCAAATGAATTACTGTAGGCGGTAAAAGAAGCCCGCGTGAATCCCTTCAAAGCAATTGAAGGCCGGTTTCGGCATGACGGATGCGGGCCAAGCAGATATCGCGGCCCAGCACGGTCATCGTTTCAAAAAGAGGCGGCGCGTTTTTGCGGCCGCAGACCGCGACCCTTATCGGTTGAAAGGCCTGCCCGGCCTTTAGACCAAGTTGTGCAGCGGCAGCACGAAGAGCCTTGTCCAGCGAGTCATGATCGAAGGCGACGGAAGGCAGAACCTCGAGAGCGGTCTGAAGGACGCGACGAGCCATGGCGGCATCGCCACCCTTCGACGGAATCAGCTCGGCGAAATCGTAGGGGGCCAGTTCTTTCACAAAGAAAAAGTCAGCGACTGCAGGAGCTTCGCCGAGGAGCTTGATGCGCTCGCGGATGAGCGGAGTGACGGCGAGTAGCTTTTCTGGAGGGGCGTTGAGGCCGGCCTGCACGAAAAAAGGCGCAAGCAAGCAAGCGAGTTGCTCCACGCTCAAAGCTCTGACGTGCTCGGCGTTGAGCCAGACAGCCTTGGCGTCGAAAGGGTCCTCCTCGGTAAAGTTGATCACGGCGTTGGCGCGATTAACGTTATCGAGGGTGAAGCCTTCACGAATCTCGTCAAGCGACATGAATTCGCGATCGTTTTTGGGTGACCATCCAAGCAGGCAGAGGAAGTTGATAAAAGCCTGGGGCAAAAAGCCTGCATCCCGATAAGTGGTTACGCTGACGACTGGCCCATGCTTGCGCTTGGAGAGTTTGGCGCCGTCCGGGGCGACGAGCAAAGGCAAGTGCGCAAACTGCGGCGCTGGTACGCCGAGGGCTTCGAAAATCAGCAGGTGTTTGAAGGTGTTGCTGAGGTGATCCTGTCCGCGAATGATGTGGCTGATGCGCAGATCGGCGTCGTCCACGCAGGAGGCCAGGTGGTAGGTGGGGTTGCCGTCCGAACGCAGCAGGGCGAAGTCTTCAACCTCATCGGCTTGTTTGGACTGCTCGCCGTAGACGCTGTCGGTAAAGCTCAGTGTGCGTTCTTGACCGCGGGGAACACGATAGCGGAGCGCGAATGGTTCGCCGGCGGCGGCGCGGCGATCACTTTCTTCGCGAGATAGCTCTCTCATACCGGGATTAAAAAGCCATGCGCCTTGTGCGGAGGATTGCTCGCCTTCACCCGCGTGAGCCGGAGTGAAGTCGCGATAGGCAAGGCCTTTGGCGAAAATCGTTTCGGCTTGTTCCCGATGCAGGGCAAGACGTTCGGATTGCTTGTACTCTTCGTCCCAGTTCAGACCAAGCCACCGCAATCCCTCGAAGATGGACTGGACGCTGGCCTCGGTGTTGCGCTCGACGTCGGTGTCGTCCAGGCGCAAGACCATGGTGCCATGGTTGTGGCGGGCATAGAGCCAATTGAAGATAAAGGTACGCGCCCCGCCGACGTGCAGATAACCGGTGGGCGAGGGCGCAAAACGAACGCGAAGAGTCTCTAGCGACGGAATCGAGTCAGCCATTGTGAAGATTGCTTTCCATTCACGATGCTAACATTCTTCCCTCTTGAACTTGATGTGGACCCTTCTGACCTCAAGGCAAACACATCTTCACATTATCGGTGCAGAAAATTACCTTTCATCGGCGCACAATCAGAGAGTGAACCATGACCAAAGGCGCGCGCCGTTACTGTTCCCTGATCCCTGTTCCCTGCCTGCGCACCCCCCCCACCCCCCTATAAATATTTATTTCTAGCCGATTTCCTTGCAGATAATTACGCAGCTTGAGAAGAAAACGAAGCGATGAAAGTGAAGAATCCATGCGTCCTTATTGAACATAACTCAGTTTCAGACAAAATTGTCAATGTGCGCGAAAACGCACATAAAGTACCGCGATGCAAGAAATGGCCTGTCGGAATCGAGCGATTTTCCGTGAAAAAAGGGGCTTTTTGGCCTATAAATGGCGAAAAAGCCCCCAAAAAGACTCGAAATTCGTAGGACTCGGCCTCTAACTTTGCCCTGCTTCAGACTTGGGGCGGAAAAGGTGGTTGAGGCGAGTATGGCGGTTGCGGTGGATAGGGCGGTTGTGGCGTCCATGCGGCCTGGGGCACTGGCACTACCTTCCACTCGGCAAAGGCTAGCACGTAGAGAAGAACAATGAGTCCGAGCGACGGAATGATACACAACAGCGAGAGCCAGGGCGAAAAGCCGGCCTTCTTCAGAATGAACCAGCAAGGCACCATCAAAATGACAATCACCACCAGCATGATGATGGGGATGATGGCAAGCATGGCCAAGGCCATCTTCTGGGCCATTTCTGCATCGGGTTGGCTTTGCAAGAGAAGCGCTAAACAGTGCATTCAAAACACTCCAGGGTTGAGATGGAAACTCCGAGCAAAGGTAACGCGAAACGGCGGAATCTGCAACAGAAATCTTCTGACGGGCGAAATTTGGGTCAAACAGCAAAAATTCACGTATCTCTGACGCGACTGTATACTGGATCAGAGATACCACGTCTACATTTCAAGAGGCCTTCAGGCAACTTCGTTCATCACTTCAACCGATATCTCTTCGAATTGGAAATAATGGCAACTCTCACCGCTCCGACCACACAAAAAGAGCAGATGGCAGGCTCCCGCTGGCTGCTTCTCACGATCTTTCTCGCGGCGTTTATAGTCCGCCTATCGGTAGTCTGTTTCGTCTATCGCGATCTGCCCTACACGGAAGAGTACATGTCTCACCCTCAATTCGGCTGGGAGATGGGTTGGGTCGCGCGTGCCCTTGCCAGCGGGCATGGTTTTAGTTCGCCATTTTTCCCGGCGAGCGGACCAACAGCAATGGTCTCCCCGCTGTATACGGTGCTGCTCTCCGGAGTCTTTCGCCTTTTCGGCATCTACTCTCTCACATCCGCATTCGTAATTCTTTCCATCAATAGTTTTTTTTCGTCCCTTACCTGTATCCCGGTATATTTCAGCGCGAAGTATTCTCTTGGTTTACGAGGTGCCAAGCTTGCCGCCTATGCCTGGGCCTTTTATCCGTTTGCGATTTATTTTTCCGCGGGCCGAGTGTGGGAATACTCCCTGACCTCGTTGTTGTTTACGTGCTGTTTTTGTATCATTCAGCGGATTCACAATGCCTCGACATGGGTCGCATGGCTTGGTTTTGGTTTGTTGTACGGGATTACTGCAAATTCCAATCCAGCCGTTCTATCGTGCCTGCCATTCCTATTGATTTTTGCTCTGTGGAAAGTTAGGAAGTCGGGCGGACACTGGTTTCTCTATGGAGTCATCACCGCGGTTGGAGTACTCGCCGCCCTGGCGCCCTGGACGATCCGAAATTATCGCGTACTCCATGTGCTCGTTCCCATCCGTGATAATTACTGGTCGAATGTCTACGCCGGTAATATCCAGGACAACTTGCCAAACAGATATCCCTTCTGGCGCGCGAATGAGCCGAACGGTAATCCGGCGGAGATGCAGAAGTTTCTGACAAAGGGAGAGGTGGCATACTTTGCGGAGAGGCATGATCTGGCCGTCGACTTCATCCGCCACAATCCATTGCCGGTTGCAATCGCATCGCTGCGGCGAGTCGTCATGTATTGGACGGGATACTGGAGTTTCAGCCACGATTACCTGCAGGATGAGCCTACTGAGTTGCCCCTCATGTTCTTGCTCGTCTGCGTCACCGGGTTGATGTTACGCGGGGTGCGCCGTCTTTGGCGCGAAAATCGAAGTGGGGGCATGCCATATTTTATTTTGATCGCGGTGTTCCCGCTCTCCTATTACTTTACGCTTGCTCTCATGGATTACCGGCAACCGATCGAACCCGCCATAATCGTCCTGGTCATCGCAGGCCTGTTTCCTTTCAGGAATACACAACCTCGCGCGAAAACTGTCGGGGACAGTTCCATTCGGACTGTTTTTTTGAGAGATGTGTCCAGACAAAGCGTGGATTCTGACGATCGAAAGTGCCCGCTCTGCGCCGGAAAACTCGTTGGTGGCCTGCACAAAGCGGAAGACTCATCGGGCGGCGGCAGTTTTGATGTATTGCGTTGCGACAGTTGCGGGTTAGGGAAGACCGACCCAATGCCTTCAGATCTTGCGCCCTATTATGCGAACTACCACGGGGGAAGGCACGGCGTGACGGCCCGCCACTGCGTCAAAAGAAGAATGTCAATCGTAGACAGCTCTACACATAAGCAGAAGCCGGGGACGCTGCTTGATTTTGGCTGCGGGGACGGCACCTTTCTCTTGGCCGCTCAAAAGCGCGGCTGGACAGTTCAAGGAACGGAACTCAGCCCTCATGCTGCTCGGCAAAGAGGCCTGGATGTCGTCACGGAAATCCGCGAAATTCCAGACACAACAGTATTTGATTGCGTCACACTCTGGCATAGCCTGGAGCATTTGAGCGATCCAATGAGCGCTCTTCGGAGCATTCGCAGTCATCTCTCTCCTACCGGCATCCTGCTGATCGCAGTGCCGGATATTGATGGAATTCAGGCGAAGCTTTTTGGGCGGAGATGGTATCACCTTGATGTGCCGCGACACTTATATCACTACAGCAGCAGTTCCTTGTCCGCCCTGCTGCAGTCGACAGGCTTCAGCCCAGTACAACGGTGGCACCAGGAGTTCGAATACGATTTGATTGGGTGGCCCCAAAGCGCATTGAATTGCCTTCTGCCGACATCGAATGTGTTTATCGATCTATTGATGGGACGTTCTCCGCAATGCAGTGGCATCGAGAAGCTTACGAGCTGCATCAGTGGTGCTGTGCTCACCGGGCTCGCTATACCGCTCGTCGCAATGGGATCTCTCACCAGCCGCGGCGCGACGGTCATCGTTGCAGCTCGCCCACTCGGTTCCCAACGAGATGCAACAGAGCGAGCCATGGTTTGACCGAGGGGTGCTCCCACTCAATGCCGTTGTCTGTTGTTCGCATAAGTAGGGTAGCGCGAGTAGTTACACTATCTTGTGCGAAGGAAGTGGAGCGTGGGACAAACTTCATGCTTTGTCAAAGGTTAACTTATCTCGCTCGGCGTCGGAGTAATACTGTACGTCATGCGGCACGGTAACTCTTCTCCCCGCTTTATTAAAGATGGGTGCTCGCATGAGTCCCATCCTATGCGCAACGAAAGTCGCTGTGGTGCTTAACACCCCCAAACCATACTTCACACTGCGCGCGAAATTGATGGAAGATGCATCCGTGAAGTAGAGCGTTGGGCAAGATATTTCACCAATCTGGAAGTCGAACATGATGGCCTGGGCAATCATCTGATTGTCAAAGACAAAGTCGTCGGAGTTTTCCAATAACGGCAAAGTCTCTAACAGTTTCCGGGAGAAAGCACGGAATCCGGTATGGTATTCAGAGAGCTTTACGCCCAGGCAAATGTTCTGCAACGCTGTCAGTATCCGGTTGGCGATGTATTTATAGAGCGGCATACCGCCCTTCAGCGCTCCCGTTCCAAGTATTCGAGAGCCAAGCGCCATGTCATAAGCTCCGCTGGCTACCATGCCGGCAATGGCTGAGACCAAGGTCGGCGTGTATTGGTAATCGGGATGGACCATGACCACGATGTCAGCGCCCGCGGCTAAAGCTTCACGGTAACAAGTTTGCTGATTGCGCCCATAGCCATAGTTCGCATTATGGATAAACGTGCGCACGCCAAGCTTCTCTGAAAGAGCCGCGGTCCGGTCGTTGCTATGATCGTCAACCAGAATTTTGATGTCCACAACTTCGGACAAGTCACGGACAGTTTGCTCGAGAGTTTTTTCGGCATTGTAAGCCGGCATGACAACCGCGATGCGTTTCCCATTGATCATCCGCTTTTCTCCCGAATGCCGCTTGTGGAAGGGGAGCACAGGCAAATTGAGGATTTGTCCGCTCCGCCACTACAAATCGAACTGCTCAGTTTTGCAGTCTTGCTCTTTTCATTGGTTAGACGGGGAAAGTGGAGAAGAGGATACACCACTTCTGAAGCATTCGCCGACAGGCCCTATCGCGCTTTGACGTTCCTGTCCATCATTCTACACGACAACCAAAGGAGCCAAAACAATTGCGGACGACGCGAAAATGCCATCCCGACGGTACATGTCTATGAATCCAAGACTTAACTTTCGATTGGATTGTTGTGATAGCGGCGCGAAGATTGCACGTGCCGGAAAGCGAGTGTTGCGGCTCACGAGTTAAATCTGTGAAGAAGAAAGCGGGCTCAGAATCAGGTTGGTGATATTGCTGACAATCTGCTCAAAGTTATAATGCGGGTTAGAAGACAGCTTCTTCCATCCGGAATCGTTGTGAAAGGCTTCCCAATGCACGTTGAGCTCGTCGAGACTTGACATGCTCAGCATATACGTCAGGCAGGGCATGCGCGAGCCGATGAGTGTATCGCCGAAGAAAACCAAATGAAAACCGGCGGCCTTGAAGCACGCAAACTCACCGTTGTTGAACATCTCCACCTTGCGGATGTGGTCCTGCTCGCTCGGGCTCTCGTAGGTGCGCATTTGGAAGATGCGTTTGGCTTTGGTGGCCGTAGCTGGAGGAGGCGTGAGCCTGGGCCAGCCCGCGAAGGCTTGCAACAAAGAGCTCTCGACGCGTTCAAAAGCGGGTGCGGTCGCAGGCGCATTCCAGAAGGGTTCGGCTGCTTTGAGGAATATCGCATCTTCTGCCAGGCGGAGACTCAACTGCGCCAAAGCTTCGACGGAACTGCAGGGAATCAGTAGGTAATAGGCTGGAGCCTCAGAGCCGAAGTCCGCCTGAAAGGCTCCGATGGGACCCATGCCCATGCGGGTCAACGCCGGGATGAGCGCATCAGCGAAGTAGCTCTGCGTGAGGTTGGTCTGCGGGCCAGTCCGCATCTGATAGCGGCGAATCTGATAATACTCGCGAGAGCTTGCGATCGGCGTTTGGGCCGCGCCCTCTGGCGCCAAGGCCATGGCTGAAGTAGCGAGAGAAGCGGCAAGAAAATCACGGCGTTGCATGGGATCCTCCGGACTAAAGTCGATTGTATGCCATGGCAGTCGCGATGCGGGTGGCAACTCAAGATGCGCGTTACAGCACTCGAGCCAGCCATTTGCCGGTATGCGAATGCAGATTTGCGGCAATCTCCTCGGGGGTTCCTTCGGCTACGATTTTTCCGCCTGCTTCGCCGCCTTCGGGACCTAAGTCAATCACCCAGTCAGCGCATTTAATCACATCCAGGTTATGCTCAATGACAATCAGCGAGCCGCCGCCATCGATCAGCTTGCGGAAGGCTGTGAGCAGCTTCGAGACGTCGTCGAAGTGAAGCCCAGTCGTGGGTTCGTCGAGGATGTAAAGAACGCGACTGGCCTGCGAGGGTCTGGCCACGGCATTGGCGGCGCGGACCTGAGAGAGATGGGCAGCAAGCTTGACGCGCTGCGCCTCTCCGCCCGAGAGGGTGGTTGCCGACTGGCCGAGACGCAGGTAGCCGAGCCCGATTTCGTCGAGAACGGCGAGTTTGTCCAGCAGGCGCGATTGGCCGGCAAAGAAGCGTAGAGCTTCTTTCACGGTCATTTGCAGAACGTCGTGAATGTTCTTGCCTTTGTATTCGACACCGAGGATTTTGGCTTGATAACGAGTGCCGTTGCAATCCTCGCAGGGTAGCTCAACGTCGGCGAGAAACTGCATTTCGACAGTCACGGTGCCGTCGCCTTCGCAGGTGTTGCAGCGCCCACCAGGGACGTTGAATGAGAAGTGGCCGGGCGTGAGCGAGAGGCGCTTGGCCTCGGGCTGCTGAGCAAAGAGCTCCCGGACCAGATCGAAACCCTTGATGTAGGTGATTGGATTAGAACGGGGGGTGCGACCGATGGGGGCTTGATCGACCAGCACCACGTCGTTGATGCGCTCGACGCCGCTGAGGGACTTATACACGCTGGAGGGGTCGGCGCCTTCAGATTGACCCAGCGCTCGCGCGACGGCTCGATAGAGCACTTGATGCACGAGCGTGGATTTGCCCGAGCCTGAGACCCCAGTGATCGCGACCAGCACGCCGAGGGGAATGTCGACATCGAGGCCATGAAGGTTATTGATTGTGGCTCCGCGCAGAGCCAGACGATCACGGCCCGGCAAGCGGCGGCGCGTAGGCACAGGGATCGAAAGCTGGCCGGAGAGATAGCGACCAGTGAGCGAATTCGGATTGGCTTCAATCTCGGCCAGAACGCCTTCGGCGAGAAGTTTTCCGCCCAGTTCGCCAGCGCCGGGCCCGAGATCGAGGAGGTGATCAGCCGAGCGGAGCACATCAGCGTCGTGCTCCACGACGATGATGGTGTTACCCAGATCGCGCAGCTCTTCGAGGATGTGAACCAAGCGAGCTGTATCGCGCGTGTGCAGGCCGATAGAGGGCTCATCAAGGACATAAAGCGCGCCAACCAGCCGCGAGCCAAGCGAGGTGGCAAGCTGAATGCGCTGCGCCTCGCCGCCAGAAAGCGAAGAGGCAAGGCGGTCGAGGGTAAGGTATTCGAGGCCAACGGCATCAAGAAAACTCAGCCGCTGACGCACCTCGTGCAGGATGGGCCCAGCAATCTCTTCTTGCATGGGCGAGAGCTTCAGGGCGTCAAAAAAAACTTTTGCTTGCGCGATGGTAAGCGCTGTGGCTTGGCAGATGCTCTTACCATTCACGCGCACGCTCCGAGCTTCAGCGCGCAGACGCTGGCCCCGGCAGTCGGGGCACTCAGCATAGCCGCGATACTTGCTGAGCATGACGCGCACATGGAGCTTGTACTTTTTGCGCTCCATCTGCATGAAAAAGCCGTAGACGCCCGCAAATGTACCTGTGCCGCGTAGAACGATTTCGCGCGCGGACTCGGGCAGTTCGCGCCAAGGCACGTCAAGCGGCACGCCTAACTCCGCCGCGCGCTTGCGAAAATCCGTGAACCATGGGCGATATTTGGGGCGATTCCAGGGATCGATGGCGCCATCAGCGAGGCTAAGCACCTTGTTTGGGATAACCAGGTTCAGGTCGAAATCCATGGTGTTGCCAAAGCCTTGGCAGCGGGGACATGCGCCGAAGGGATTATTGAAACTGAAGAGCCTCGGCTCCGGCTCGCTTCCCGCGCGATGGCAACTCTTGCATTCATACGCTCCGGAAAAGCGATGGCGCTGGCCTGCGGCGGTTTCATCCCGCGACACTTCCTCGAAGATCACTTCGCCGGCCTCGCGGTACGCGACCTCCGCGGCATCGACGATGCGGGCGCGGTTTTCCAGACTAACAACGATCCTATCTAAAAGAATAAATACTGGCAGTGTGAAGTCGAGATCGAGCAGCGACTCGGGCGTGGAGAACTCGAAAATTCTGCCCTGCTGGTAGAGGCGATTAAAACCTGAGGCGCGCAGCTCGATGAGACGCGACTTTAGAGCTTCCGTGAGCGGGGATTCGACGGCCGGCTTGGCGGCTGACTTGGCCGCAGATTTGACGGCGCGGCGAATGGGCTTTGCTTCGGTCACAGGCGCAAACTCGGTATGGCGCACCGGAAAGAGCGCATTGAGGCGAGTTCCCTCTCCTAGCGCAAGAGTGGCTTCGGCAACCTCATCGATCGAATCGCGCTTGACCAGACCATCGCAATGAACACAGTGGACTGTACCGCAGCGCGCGTAGAGCAAGCGTAGATAGTCGTAGACTTCGGTTGCTGTGGCAACGGTGGAGCGGGGGTTGCGCGTCGAGTTCTTCTGCTTGATGGCGATAGCCGGAGCCAGGCCATCGATCAGGTCCACATCCGGCTTTTCGATGCGCTCCAGGAATTGCCGGGCATAGGCGGAGAGCGACTCGACGTAGCGACGCTGTCCCTCTGCGTAGATGGTGTCGAAGGCCAGCGAAGACTTTCCCGAGCCGGAGACGCCGCTGATTACCGTCAGCTTGCCGTGCGGAATCTCGCAGGAGATGTTCTTCAGATTGTGAGTCCGCGCGCCGCGGACAACGATCGCGTCATTCAAAGGGAAGCACCGGGCGGAAAAGTAGGCCAACTCTTCGCACGCTCTCTCACCAACGCTCAGAGCACAGCTAGCCATTCTTCATTATAAAGCGTAGCCGCCGCGAGGTGCGTTTACGAAATTCTAGAAGAGACGCGTCATGCGTGAGGCGCACTTGGCTGTTGGCACAGTCGTGTTGGTCTGCAACACTCCTGAGGCGATCGTCGGGGAAAAGATGCCGCGCGTCATACTCTTTGCGGCATCGAAAAGTATGTTCAGGAAAATAGGAAAACCCTATGCCGCCATTGCGGGCTGATAGACGAAAGCAGTCTGCAATTCGTTCTCCTCTTCGCGATCAAGAACCACGGCTAAAGCCATGAGAACAGCAGAAGCACATGCAGGGCACTGCTCTGCGCAATTCCCAACGCAACTACAATCCTGGCAGAGATATGCCGAGGAGAGGGGAATATATTCTTTTGAAGCGTGTGTCATAAATTAACCCCCGATTGTCATGCATCTGGCATTCGGTTCGTAGCATCGTTCCACCGTTTGCGAGTTTACCTTGCTAAGGAATTGATGCGGTGGACCCTTTAAAAGTTGTTTTTTGGCAGGTCCTACTGTCGATGTTCTCTCATCGAGGGTCGAGGTGGAGAGGACGATTCTATGTTGTAAAGTACTGAGCAGCAAAGAATGGGTGCGGCCATGGGCTAAAAGTGCGCAATCGGGAACGAAGCCCATTTCCGAAAATCGAAGTCATAAAGAAGCGCACTCATAGACCTTCATGACTAAATTCATATAGACTTCTGTTAATCCCCAGCAGCGGTATCGCCTTTTAGGCGGCCAATCAAGTGGAGGTTCCTAACAATTGCTTTTGCTAGCAAGGAGGCATTTGCATGCGCAAGTTTGTTGCATTGTTTTTCGTTTTTGCATGTGGTTTGGTTCTTTCATCGGCACAACAACAGAAGCCAGCAGCGTCAGCGGACAAATTGGAGATATTCGGTGGCTACTCCTATTCGAGGGCCTCTGTGATTAATGAATCGCCGTTCCCGTTAAGCCTCAATGGCGGACAAGCGTCAGTGGCCTATTACTTCACGAAGCATTTTGGCGTTAAGGCCGAATTTGCAGGATATAACGACGATGTGAACCTCGGGTCCGTCAATACCCAGGGCTATCTGTTTGGCCCAACTGGCCGCATTAAAGTCAGTCCGCACTTCAGCATCTTTGCCCATCAACTCTTCGGAGTCACTCATATCTCGATGAAGGCTGATGAGTGCGAAGGCACTTGTTCCGCTTCAACCAATTCTTTCACTATGGCCTCTGGAGGAGGTGTCGATTTCAAGCTGAGTAAACACATTTCGATTCGCCCCGCGCAAATGGAATATTTCACTCAGCAAATCAATTTGTTTGATCTTGAGGGCGGCAGCCCAGCGGCTGCACGAGCCGCGGCAAAGCCTCTTGCAGAAGATAACCCTGCAAGCAGCATAAAAATCAGCTCAAATGGATTCCGCTATTCTGGCGGTGTCGTCGTCCATTTCTAAGCATATCGGAAACTATAATATGCTTTCTATGCGCCTCGGATCGATTTCATCGGTCTGAGGCGCATAGAGTTATTCATAACGGCATTCATTGCGCACGAGGTGCAATGGTGATTCGATGATGTATTGCATTTTATGGCCTAAGTATTCTCTTCAATTCCCGGACACTTCAATGTGAATGCCACATTCAATCTTGTTACCGGCCCAGCGGCCTGAGCGGGGATCGTTCGGATCAAGTGGAAGCGTCGTACAAGGCTCGCAACCGATGGATGAATAGCCTTGCGCATAGAGCGGCAGTAGCGGAATCGAGAGTTCTTCACAGGCGTACCACACGTCGCGTGTATTCCACGCAGCCAGGGGTGCAAGTTTCAATACTTTCTTGCCTGTGGGAAGGGTGAACAGCGCTGATTCCTCAAGAGCAGCGCGGCTTTTTGCCTGCTCTCTCCGCAAGCCTGTAATCCACACGCGATAACCGGCAACAGCCTTGAAGAGCGGTTCAACCTTGCGCAGCTTGCAGCACTGATCAGGGGCTAATTGATAGAGAAGGCCGTGCTCGGCCTCTTGCTCTGCAACTGTTCTCTCGGGCAGCAGGTTGATTAGATTGAGGCGCCACTCACTGGCAATACGATCCCGATATTCATAAGTCTCGCGAAAGTGATAGCCCGTATCCAGAAAGAGAATGGGAACTTTCGCATCCAACTCGATTGCGAGTTTCGCCAGCAACACATCTTCAGCCTGAAAGCTGCACGTGAGGCACACATCGTGATGGCCTGTAATTTCACGCGCAAGGGTTGCGCGAACTTCATCCAGTTTCAGTTTCGTCTGTGCTTGAATTTCCGCTGTGCTCATTACAAGCCCGCCTTTTCTGAAGGGATGAAGAAGCCTGCGCCGTGCAGCAATCGATGAATGGCGGAGACTGCTTGAACGGGATCGCTTGCATCGAGCGTGAGATGTTGACCTTCCGCGCGAGCGATCAGCGCGCCGTCTTCGTTCGCTTTGACAACCAGCGCCAGCAACCCCGCTTGAACCTGCAACCTGGTAACGATCCCGAGCAGGCTGGGATGAAAAAGAAATGCTTCATCATCGACATTGATACGATTCGATACGACCCCCACTGAAAACAAGGAACGCTCAATCGAGTCGATCAATTCAACTGGGCCTGTCAATTCGAGAATGCCGCCACGGTGCCCCCAGCGTGCCTCTTTTTCTCCGGCGGTGACTGCTCCCCATGCGTCCAAATGGAGATGATCGCCGCCTGCCGCAATTGCTGTCGCGGCGGTGATCATGCCGGCAGCGATAGTGCCGTTGGTTTCCGCGTCGATCAGAATAAATGCGCCGGTACTGCGATTCTCTCCATAAAGGTCCAAAGCAATTGGACGCAGCAGATCGATGGTCACTACGCCGATGCCGTTCATCTCCAGCGTATCGGCAAGCTCATGCGTAAGCGTTCCGATGTTCGTGCGATGTTCGATTGAAGGAATGAAAGCGGGCACTGTCTGGCTAGTGTGCTTGAAGAGATATCGGCGATTACGCGCAAGCGGCCGCGAATCCATCCACACGAGCGCTGCCTGCAGGTGCTTGGCAACAGTCGCCTGTGCGTGCGAGGAAACGATCAAATCGCCGCGGCTGATATCGAGTTCGCGATCCAAAACCAGCGTGACCGATTGCGGCGCATGAGCCTCGGCGAGGTCGCCATCGAAAGTAACAATGCGCGCAACCTCGGCGCTTCTTCCAGACGGAAGCACTGTGACTTTGTCGCCAGGGAAGATTGTTCCCGAAGCAAGCTGACCGGCAAATCCGCGAAAGGTGTGGTCGGGCCTGAGAACTCGCTGCACGGGAAAACGGAAGGGAGCGAAGCGCGTCTCGATCGATGACGGAAGCGATTCGAGAAGCTCCAGTAGTGACGGGCCTGTGTACCAATCCATCGTATGCGAACGATGGACGATGTTGTCCCCGGCGAGGGCGCTGACCGGCACAAAAGTTGCCTCGACGGGATTGCCCGTATCGGCTGCGATCTGATCAAGAACCGAAGTAAAGTGCTGCTCGATGGCGCGAAAAGCCGCTTCTTCGTAACCGATCAGGTCCATTTTGTTCACGGCAACAAGAACGTGGTGCACACGCAACAGGGATGCAATATAGGCGTGGCGGCGCGACTGTATCAACACGCCCTTGCTGGCATCGATGAGTACGACTGCGGCATCAGCCGTCGATGCGCCCGTCGCCATGTTGCGCGTGTATTGTTCATGGCCGGGAGTATCCGCGATGATGAACTTGCGCCGCGGCGTCGAGAAATAACGATAGGCCACATCGATCGTGATGCCCTGTTCGCGCTCAGCGCGCAGGCCGTCCGTGAGCAGCGCAAAATCAATCTGTCCTGGGGCGGTAGTTCCCTTCCCTTCGATGGAGCGTACTTGATCTTCGTAGACCGACTGCGTGTCATAAAGCAACCGGCCAATGAGCGTGGACTTTCCGTCGTCCACGCTTCCCGCTGTCGAGAAGCGCAGCAAGTCCTTTTCGCGCTCTTCGGCCAGGAACTCGCCTACCGAAAATGGGGATGCGGTGAGTGTCGCCATTTAGAAATAGCCCTCCCGCTTCTTAATCTCCATGGAGCCTTCCTGATCGTGATCAATGGCGCGGTTAGCGCGCTCTGACGTGCGAAATGAAATCAGTTCCGCGATGATGGCGGGAATGGTATCCGCATCCGACCGAATGGCTCCGGTGCATGGACTGCAACCCAGCGAACGCAGCCGCGACTTGACCATTTGCGGTTGCTCCCCGAGGCGCGCAACAAACGCCTGCTCAATGGGAAGCAGCGCGTCGTCACGCAGATACATGGGGCGCTCTTTCGCGAAGTAAAGATCTACCACAGGGATCTTCTCCTGGTGGATGTACTGCCAGACATCCATCTCCGTCCAGTTTGAAAGCGGAAAGACGCGAATGCTTTCGCCGGGATGTATGCGCGCGTTGTAAAGATTCCACAGCTCGGGGCGCTGGTTCTTGGGATCCCATTGTCCCGCGTTGTCGCGGAAGGAGTAGATGCGTTCCTTGGCGCGAGACTTTTCTTCATCGCGGCGCGCGCCGCCGAAGGCCGCGTCAAAGTTATAGTGCTTCAAGGCGTCGAGCAGCGCCTGTGTCTTCAGCAATCCGCAGCAGCGCTTGGTGTCGAGCACGATTGGATTTGTTCCAGCCGCAATGGCAGCTTCGTTGCGCCAGACCAGCAACTCCGCGCCCACGGAGCGGGCCATCGCATCGCGGAAGGTGAGCATCTCGGCAAACTTGAAGCCGGTATCGACATGCAGCAGAGGGAATGGGATCGGCGCGGGATAGAAGGCTTTCTGCGCCAACCGCAGCATGACGGATGAATCCTTGCCAACGGAGTAAAGCATGACGGGGCGCTCGAACTCAGAGGCCACCTCGCGCAGAATATGTATGCTCTCTGCCTCCAATAGCCGCAGATGGCTCAAGCGATGGGGAGATGGAATCTGCGCAGACGGCGCTGGTTCTAGAGATGCGATTTCGACAACTGCCATGCATGACCTCGTTCCGAATGTGGGATCGAACTGAAGGCCAATGTATAGGCTGCACACACTGGCTTTTCAGCTAGGGTGCGTCATCTGATGAATTGCTAAGGAGATCAGAGACTAGTTCGCGCACCCATCGAAGATCTTCGACAGGCAACAACAGAGCCGAACTTGGAGAGCGCGAACCATGTGTTTATTGATAGTACCAGCCATTATAGACAAAAGCAATCCAAATTGATTTCTTATGGAAAAGCTCTCGAATCGGAATTCAATTCAGAAAAGTTGGAGCGCCGGGCGGGAGTTGAACCCGCGAATACAGGTTTTGCAGACCTGCGTGTTAGCCGCTTCACCACCGGCGCTTTCTGTTTAAAGAAAGACATGGCGCAGGTTGGCGTACCCTGCAAAGCATTGTGCATCCTTCGGTGGATCGGGAGTCACGTACCAGCCCCGTCCCGGAGTTACAGTACGGCGTTGGCTACTTCTTTCCGTTGTCTTTGAAGTTCAGCGCAACGTAGTAGGTCGTGTAAGAGTGGCCGGTTGCCACATTCGTCAGGAACTGGCCGCCGCCAAAATAGCCAATGCCGCCGCCCAGGTTAAAGTGCTTATTCAGTTCATACCAGGAGTAGCCATCGATTTCCGCACCCACATGGCGGCCGTGATTGGTCTTGTTCGTCACGATCGCGCCGCCGGAAGTGTTGTAGATCGAGTCGAACGCATCAGCTGCCCAAAAGTCCAGCCCTTGCGCCGTGAACGTGAGACGGCGGTGAGGCTCAACAGTGGCTCCCGCGCGTACCGACTCAATGTTCTGCCAACCGAATATGTCGGTAATGCCAAAGCGATCGTGAGCTGTCGGGTAGATCGTATCGAAGGTGGTATGCGTTGCGTTTTGCGCTGGATTGCTATTGCCTGTGGCGTAGTCGTACTGCGTGAAGACGCGCGGCTTAGTCGTCACATTGAGAAACTGGTATGCCGCGCCTGTCTGCGCGGCCGAAGCACGAAGCGATTGCGGTCCCACCTTGCCGGTTTCAAGAATCACCTCGCCCGAGTAATCGAACGCCTTGTGGGCTTGCGCCTTGAAGCGCACGCCAAAAGCTTTCTCGTTTTCCTTGCCGGTGGCCTTGGCTACTGCCGGCTCGACGACCTCTGCCGGCTGCACGCGCCACAAGAAGAACGGCTCAAGGCTCGAGTGCTGCACAAGAAAACCATCGATGCGGCCGTAGGCTCCGTAGATGTTGTTGCCTTCCTGATGCGGGGTCACACCAAAGGCCTGCGGAACTATAGCCGAGGCGGCGAAGATACCCAGGTGCTCACGCTTCGCATTCAGGTTCAACACAGCCGCATCGTATGAACGGGCCTGGTTGCGCCACTCGGAGTTGGCGATGATGGTGTTGTTGTAGTTGATAAGCTGGCGACCCACGCGAAGGCTGAACCAGTGCTTGTCAGGCGCGCCGATCTCAGCGTAAGCGAGCTTCAGATCCCAGCGAACCGTGTTCGGAGGGCCGATTGGCGGGTTTTGGAAGCCTGATCGGGCGTCCTGCACCTGCGCTGTAACCCGAAACCAACTGGGCGTATGAAGATTCACTTGAAACCTGAAGCGACTCAGCAGGTAGGAATCATCAGCTTTCGCCTTGAAGTTTGAGTTGTCATACGCCTCATACCGAAACCGCTCCTCGGCCGCCAGATCGATCCACTTAGGCAGCTTTGCGTCAATGTACGTCGCCGGCGCAAAGTCGTGAGAGTCATACGGTGCTGGGTTAGCGGTAGTACGCCAGGCCGGGCCGTTTAGAAAGCTCAACGGGTTCGAGGCCGGACCGGTGATGAATACGCCATTGAACCCGGACGTTCCGTGTTGCGTCGTGATGTCGTCCTGCGCGAGAACGACCTGCGTCACCATGCCAAAAACCAGCATGACTCCAATCAACCTGAGTACCATCGTGATCTCCTGAATGTGCTCGACCGGATTCCGCGGCAAATGGGGAAAGCGCTGCGTTTAGATTGAGCGTTGTGTATGAGTGATTGTTTGCTTTGAAGCGAATCGGCAGCGGCTCAGCGGTCTGCAGAATTCCGTTGGGATCGCTTTGATGGGAAACACAAAACCGCGGACAGGCTAGCGGGCGCTAGCGGCGACAACAACAACACGCGATTTTGATCGAGAAACTTTGCATTCGGGAACAACTCAGTTTTCATAAATTAGCAAGCATCCGGTTTCTTGTCAACTGGCCAGGACTGATTATCTGTGCGCCTGGTAGCGGAAACATGATGAGATGTTGCAGCGTAAAGGTCACGAATTCAACAACGGCAACTTGACTTTGACATGCGGCGACCCTAATATTCTTCTATGGAAGGTCAATTCTGTTGTCGCATCTGTATGGCATTTCGCGCGAGCAGGTGACTTGGGTCCAAACATTCGATTGAAAACCACGGTTTCCGGATGCCCGCGATACAGCCAATGCTGTCGCGGGCCTTCTGTCTTAGGCGAAGAGGAAAAATGACTGTAGCAGTTCCCGAGAAAGAAACAAAGGCACAAAAAGCGGAGCGCCTCAAGCTCGAAAAGAATCCGTGGCAGGCCTTCGATGAGGTGCGCGAGTTTGCCCGCCAGGGCCGCGCCAGTGTGTTGCCTGAATGGGCTTCCTTTTACTTCAAGTGGTGGGGCATTTACACCCAGGGCGATGGCGTGGGCGCTACCGGCGGCAAGGGCGGCGAGGGCTTGTCCTCCGATTACTTCATGATGCGTATCGGCATTCCCAACGGCATCGTCTCCGCCGCACAGCTTCGCGTCATCGGCGGCCTCACGCGCAAGTACGCGCGCAACCTCGCTGACATTACCGTTCGCCAATGTATTCAACTTCACTGGCTCACCATCGAATCACTCCCTGAAGTGGTGGATGCGCTCAACGCAGTCGGACTTTCACCCATCAGCGCGTGCGGAGATGTGGTGCGCAACGTGACCGGCTGCCCATTGGCCGGCGTGGCCGACGACGAGCTGATCGATTCCTCGCCACTGGCCGCGGAGATTTCGCAACTGCTGAGCGGTAACCCGGAGTTCTATAACCTGCCGCGAAAATTCAAGATCTCCGTCACCGGCTGCCCCTCCTGGTGCTCTCACCCAGAGATCAACGACATCGCTCTCACTGCGACCAAGTCCGATGGCGTGCTTGGCTACTCTGTACGCGTGGGCGGAGGCCTCTCCAAGGAGCCGCATCTGGCCGTTCGCCTCAACACCTTTGTCCTTCCAGAGCAGGCTGTTCGCGTGATGCGCGCGACTGCCGAGATATTCCGCGAGCAGCAAAACCTGCGCGGTAATCGCAATGAAGCTCGCATGAAGTATCTGTTTCTCAAAGAAGGTTGGACCGCTGAAAGCTTCCTAAGCGAATTACAATCGCGCCTCGACTTTACGCTGCTGCCTGCCGTGCAAGAACAAGTTCCTGACGACATTTACCGCGACCATACGGGCATTCATCCGCAACGACAGCCGGGCCTGAGTTACGTGGGAGCATCTGTTCTGCGCGGCCGTCTGACAGGAGAGCAACTGGAAACGGCAGCCGACCTCGCAGATCGCTTTGGCACGGGCGCACTCCGCACAACCGTTGCGCAGAATCTGCTGTTCATTGATATTCCGAACAACAAAACGGCGGAACTCGCGAGAGAGCTGAATCAGATAGGCTTGCAGGTGGACGGCTCTTCCTTCTGGCGCGGCGCCGTCGCCTGCACCGGCACCGAGTTCTGCAAACTGGCTATCACCGAGACCAAGGGCTTTACGCGCTGGCTGGTGGATGAACTCGAAGAGCGACTGCCGCAGTTTGACCAGCAGCTTCGACTCAATGTGACCGGGTGCCCCAACAGTTGCGGCCAGCACTGGATCGCTGACATCGGCATGGAGGGCAAGAAAATCAAGCACGAAGGCAAGCTCACCGACGCATTTTATTTCTGCCTCGGCGGGGCAGTCGGCCAGCACGCCTCGATCGCCCGCCCGGTGGGTTTTCGCTGCCCTGCGCCGCTGGTGCCTGACGCAATTGAACGGCTGCTGCGCGAATATCTTGCCGACCGTCAGCCGGCGGAGAATCTTCGCGCCTGGTTCGGCCGCCACAGCAACGAAGAACTACGCGCTCACCTAGCCGGCGAAGCCGTTGACGCTGTTGAACGCGACCTGCCCACAGGCCCCGTCCCGCATGGCGTAAGCGAATAGAAGTTAACATGAGCCTTCTGCCGATTTTTCTCAAACTCGACGGCCGGCGCTGCTTGCTGGTAGGCGCGGGCACGGTGGCCCTGGACAAGATATCGAGCCTGCTCAAAACTGGATTGCGACTCCGCGTGATCGCGCCTGAGGCAAAAGCTGAAGTGCGGCAGCTCGCGACCGATGGCCGCCTCGAATGGATACAGCGTCCTTTCGAGCTCTCCGACCTTGACGGCAACTTCCTGGTCATCGCCGCAACCGACTCCGACGAGGTCAACGCCCAAGTTTATCGCGGAGCAGTCAAGCGCGGCATTCTGACGAATAGCGTGGACGACCCTCCGAACTGCGACTTCTTTTTTGGTTCGACGGTCAGCCGGGGCAGCTTGCAGGTCGCGATCTCGACGGCCGGAGAGAGCCCGGCCTTTGCCCAGCAATTGCGCCGCGAGATTGACGAGCAACTGCCCGAAGAGATCGGCTCGTGGCTTGAAAATCTTGGCAAGCTTCGTCGCGAGGTTCTCGCGACTCATCCCCCAGGCGAGGCGCGACGTCTGCTGCTGCATCAACTCGCCCAGCGTTCGATCTGCGAATCCGAAGACTGCCCTGCGCGCCAGTTGGCTTTCGCGCCGGTTGATGAAGTCGAGGCCGGCCCCGATGTCGATGATGATTCTTCAGAGACCTGCGCGCCGCAAGCCGAAGAAGGCCCGGCTACGGTTCGTCTGGTTGGAGCCGGGCCCGGTGATCCCGACCTGCTGACCGTCAAGGCCTTGCATCTTATTCAGACCGCCGACGTCATTCTCCACGACGATCTTGTTCCCCGCGCGATTCTCGACCACGCCTCGCCGTCTGCCGAGATCGTCAACGTGGGCAAACGCTGCGGCCACAAAGGCATTTCGCAGGATGAGATCAACGCGCTGATGATTGAGCACGCTCGCGCACGTCATGAAGTGGTGCGACTCAAAGGCGGCGACCCGCTCGTCTTTGGCCGGGCCGCGGAAGAGATGGCCGCGCTCACAGAAGCTGGCATCCCATTCGAGATTGTGCCCGGAATCACGGCTGCCTTTGCGGCTGCCGCTGCTCTTGGCTGCTCACTCACCGTCCGCAATCGCGCATCGAATCTGATCTTTTCAGCCGGCCACCGAGCGCCATCACAATCGGACGGCAATTCGTCACTGCCGCGGATTGAGGACGCTACCCGGGTTGTTTACATGCCGGGCCGCGATCAGCGCTTGCTCGCGCAGCAGTGGCTCGAAGAAGGTCTTCCGCCTGACCTTCCTTGCGCTATCGTCTCCCGTGCCGCGCAGCCCGATCAACAGATTCAATCCACTACGCTTGCCGCCTTGGGAGATACCGAGCCAACTCTTGCGCCCAGTATCCTCATTGCCGGCTGGGTTCTGCGCGAAGCCAATGTTCCAATTCATCTGGCAGGCGATACCGTGCCAGTTTCAGCCTGAAACTCGAGTCCTTGTGCAATTGCGTTAAGTCGAAATATACCTTTACAGCTTCACAAAACATAAAAGGTGAATAAAATATGCAAGAAATCGGCCCAAAAATAAATATTTATAGGGGGGGTGGGGGGGGCGCCTTTCTGGTCAGTTGACAGTTTTCAGTTGTCAGTAGCGGCATGCGCCTGTGATCGTGGCTCATTCTTTGATTGTGCGCCCTGGGGAGCTAATCTTCTGCAACCGCTGCGGATGACGCATTCGCGCTGCACGGCTCGGTTTGAGCGTAGATTCTTGCGGCGCTAGGAGTCGACTCGTTCCCGCTCCCACTGATCCACCTGGTCCCTGTCGATTCGATCGTCGCGATCCTCTCGCTCTTCCAATTCGCGACGTTTTTCGCGCTCTTCGCGTTCCTCACGACCATCGCTCATCCTTGATACCTCCGGGCAGTGTAAGAGAGCAATTCCTGTTGCAAGCGCCCCACGTTCTCCGCCCCGAAAACGGAAAGAGTGGGGCAATCAGGCTTGTCGCCGACCCGAATCAGCCGACGATGGAGCCACTTGCACAATCGCTCTTTCGGAATTGCGAATCACAAGCGCCGGGGCTAAAGCGCCGCTCATTCGATGCACTTGCGGCACGACTAAAAAGGCTGCGGAAAAAGGCTGTACCTTCGGCGAAAAGCCCGAAGTGCATACCTCAGGGGCTAAACCCCCCGGGCTGATTATATTGGCTTTATGCCGGGGATAAATCCCCGGCATACCGCCCGCCCGCGTTTTTCCCCAGCTTCTGAAGTCGTGCCCTGACGCTGCTTGCTTTCCCTTTGAATCTTGCGACTGGCTCGATCTGTCAAGAAACAAGCTCGGACGCCTCTTGCTTTCCCTTTGAATCTTGCCACTGACTCGATCTGGTAAAAAACAAGCTCGGAGGCTGCTTGCTTTCCCTTTAGATTTTGCAACTGGCTCGATAGTTCTTGAGCCTAGTTCTTTGGCATGGGCATTGGCTGCACGCCGCCGCAGTCCGGTCCTTTATAGACGGATGCGGACTCGATCGTGTATTCAACTGGCATTGAGTTTTGCCCCATCTGCATGACTCCTGTAAAGTGCACCTTGCCTTTGGCGTGATCGGGAACCGCCCAGGAAGACTCCAGCGTGCCTTTGCCAGCCATTCTGCCGGTGCATACCAAATCGGCGGTCATAGTGGTTGCTTTGAGCACTACGTTGATCATCTGACATTCGCCGTTGCGGCTCTGTGGCATCGGGGCGCCGTATCTGTCGATCATCGCCTGAGATAGGCACATCTGGGTGGTGTGCGGGCCGCCGCCAAAGGGTGAGTTTGCACCGGCGGGCATGGTCATGCCCGGAGGCATCGGCGATTGCTGCCAGGTCATGGTACTGGTCATCTCCCATAGGCCGGGCTTCCTGACAGCCTGCGTCCAGGCCAACAGGGTCACAGCGACGAGGCAACAACCCGTCGTGATCCAAACTCTTGCCTTATGCATCGAACCTCCTGATCAATTGTGCGTGCTGATGGCCACGCGAGCCTTCACTCTAGCGCAATGTGCAATGTACTGGAAAGAGAAAACTCAGTGCCGATTCGCCAAAGCCGCGCCACCCAGGGCCAGGAGCGCCCCGGTCACACGGCCGGCGGCGTGACGAACCAACTTGTCTTCGCTGGCGAAGTCGCCTGTAATGACGCGCACACCGAGCGCCTCGATCCGTTCGATGTCAGCCTCAATCGGCGTCGCTCCTGTGGCCGCGTAGCGAGCCACCGTCTCTACCGAAAAAGCCGCGGTATTGACCAGTGCGTAGTCGAAGATGGGCTCATGTGTATGTTCATAAATCCGCTCGATGTGCTGCGAGGCGCTGAGGCCAAGGCTCTCATTGGGCTGAGTCATCAGATTGCAAACGTAGACTCGCACGCCACGAGCGCTGGCCAGGGCTGACGGCATGCCTTGCACCAGCAGGTTGGTAATGAGCGAAGTGTAAAGCGAGCCGGGCCCCACCGTGATCAGGTCGGCGCGCTCAATGGCCTCGAGCGTCTCTGGCAAGGGCGCGGCAACCGCGGGATCGAGCATCAACTCGGCGATGCGTTTGCGGCTGGCAGTAATTCTGGTCTCGCCGCGCACCAGCGAACCGTCGTCCATGCGCGCCACCAGCGTGGCGTTGGCTGTGGTGACAGGATAGATTCGCCCACGAGTGGCCAGAATCTTTGACGCCAGTTGAATGGCCTGGCCAAAGTCGCCAGTAATCTCGGTCAATGCGGCCACAAAGAGGTTGCCGAAGTTGTGTCCCTTGAGGGAATCTCCTTTACGAAAGCGATGGGCAAAGAGTTGGGCCAGCAGGTCTTCCTCTTCACTAAGGGCCAACATGCAGTTGCGCAGGTCGCCAGGAGGAAGCATATTGAAGCCCTTGCGCAAACGGCCGGACGAGCCGCCGTCGTCGGTGACGGTGACTACAGCGGCAAGGTCGCCGATCAGACCTGCTTCAGTTGGGTTGCGAGCTGTTACATGACGCCGCAAACCGCGCAGCAGCGTTGACAAGCCGGTGCCGCCGCCTATGGCCACCACGCGCAAAGACCCGGCCGGCTCGCAACCCGCTGCCGCATGGAGATGCGGCTCCGTACTCGATGCCGTGATCTGTGCTGAAGTCACTGAAACCTATGGAACTTCGGGATATAACAGCTCGGTAAACCGTGGATCGTCTGCCATTCTTTGAAAGTCGTTGTCGACACGAGCCTGCAGCCGGTTTTTGGGGTTCAGTTCGATGGCTTGGGCGAGGTTTCGGAGGCAATCCTGTGTACGCTCGGTGATAGCGTCCAGCAGCGCCAGCCCGTAATAGGCGTAGTCGGCCGTGGGATACGAGGTTAGGATATTTTGAAACTGTTCTTGCGCTTCGTCGTAGTAGCCCGTATTCAACTTTGAGATGGCATAGTCGTAGTGTTCCTCGGGCGTGAGGAACGTAAGGTTATGCTTCTCCAGTTGTCGCTGGCAGGTGTTGATATACATTTTGCAGCGCTCCCGCAACTCGACTGGAGCAACGGGCAACAGCTTCTCAAATGCCGCCAGCGCCTTGTCGCACTTGCCCTGTTGCAGCAACTGCACTGCGGATTGATAGTGCTGAAAAGCCGGGCCAGTACCTGGACTGGAGTGTCCGCCGGACCTGCCCGGCAGTGAGGGTTCTTTCTTATGGTCGTGCGCCAAGGATCGGACCTCTTACCTCGTTGATTTACCGGAAATCCACACTTTTCAAGAGTGTTTGAGCAGCATCGCCGCCCGCAAAAGACCACTCCCGGAATTTACTCTACTCAGGCACTGTTTATACGCAGAACCCCGCCTCACGTCAAGGCTGCCCGCCGAGCGCCCTTATCCCGCAGCCACTTTCGCCTGCCTGGATTGGCCTGAATTCCTGTAAACGGCCGGGTTCAGCGATGGATCGTTGTACATTTTCAGTTGGCGATAGAGCTTAAACCGTCGCGTCCCTGCAAGGATTTCATGCCACAGCGCATCCACGCAAGCGCAGAGGTCACACCTCTGCTCTTCCAGTATTGCCAACCGCTGCCGATTGCGCTCGGCGTGCCCAGCTGGAGCGTCAGCGCGCTCGCCTTCTTCGCGCGTGTGATAGATTTTCAGCGCGAGAATAGAGAGCCGATCGATCATCATCCCCAGCGACTCGGAGTGGAGCGCCGCCGCCGGATTTGGCAGTCCGCGCGGTTCGAGCCAGGCCAGCAGAGCCAAGTCCAGCCCCTCGGCCAAGTCGTTGCGGCGTTGGTTGACTGGATCGATGCGCCGCTTGACGCTGGCGATCTCAGAATCGCTGGCCGCAGGGACGCGGGCCTCATCCTCAATGTGCCAGAGTTCAAAGTTGGCGAAGTGCTGGTCGCTCACAAGGCGCAGCCAATTAGCCTCGGGCTCGCCCAGCGCTGCAGACGCCGGCCATGCCGCGCCCGCCGCCGAGTGGTGCCAGGCGCGCGTCTCGCGATCCTGCTGGTTGACGATCATCTCAGCCGAAAGCATGCCTGATTATCCTTACCGTTGCCCGCGTCTTGATGCCATGCGTGAGCGCCAGCATCCATGGTAGAACGATCGTCACATTCGGTCCAGAGATTAGGCGCAGTGACGAGTTGGCCTAATTTTTCAGGTGCTCCGCTGGCACCTCGATGTGGCTCTGCTGTGTGGGCGGCAGCGGTAGCCGCACTTCCAATGACCCGGCGTGGTTATTCCCTGAGTCCAATATCGCCAGGCGAAGGCTGGCGGCCTCGACCGGCAACTCGACCTTGAGGTTGTGGAACATGCCATTGCGAAGCGCATCCTGATACACCACGGCCGGCATGGATGCTGTCAGCTTCTGCGTAGTACCGCCCAGCCTCTGTCCATCCGCCGCATACGCATAGACGGCGATCTCAAGCGCAGCATGGCGCCTTCCATCCGGAGCCGCAGTTAGTTGCAGTTGCTGAGCGAGGATCGCAAGTCGTATGTTGTACGACTGCACGATGCCGGAGAGATGCTGCGGCCTCTTCGATTTTTTGGCGGCATGATAGACCGCCTTGTTTGCCAGCGGCGAGTCTGGAGCGGCCAAGGCTGGCGCTCCATTGGGGTCGATCCGCGCCTTGAACACCAGGCCCTGCGCATCGGGCGCTCCACGCACCATGACCGAGGCCAGGGCGCCACTCTGGGCGTCTTCCGGCGTCACGGTGGCAGGATCAACCGCGTAATACGCGCTGCGATAAGCAAGCCTGCACCCCGGCTTGTCCAGGGTCACATGAATCGAACGCAGGCCGCCGTCAAATTTAAGATTAGAGGGCGCGTAGACCAGCGTGTAGTAAGCAGAGCCTTCACTGACGGCCTGTCGGGCGGCCGCGACAAGCCCATTGGTATTGACAAAAGCATGGCCACCGGTGGCATCGGCAATCTCGCCCATCGTGGCGTGCGAAGCCTCGAGCGACTGCATGAAATGATTGTGGCTTTGCACGTTGGGCGGAGGGCCGCCCGGCGTGGTTGGCAGTCCTGGCGAACCCTGCTGTCCTCGATCGTTCGTCGAGACGATTGAGGCGCCGGTCGCAGATGCTGAAAACCCCGGTTCGGTTACCAATCCGCGCACATCGATGGGGTACACCGCCGTCTGGCTCACCGCGAGCGCCGTTGCCACCTTGCGCATCCTCTCCTGAAGCACCATCATGTCGCCCATTCCATGGCTGAAGCCGGACATGGATGCCTCCGATCCGTCCAATGAAACGACAGGCGTAGTCATGTTTGTCGCGGTCATTGTGGCTCCCGGCCCTGGATTCGGGCTACCGGGTTCATCGTCGACAATTATCGTTCCCTGCTCTGCATCTCGCGCGTTGGGCAAGACCATCATGTTGAAGGATTCAGAGAACCAAAGCAAGTTTTTGCGCCCGCTTTGCGTCGCCAGGAATCGCCCCATTTCCCAAAAAGCATCGAGTGTGGATTGAGCTTTGAGCAGGTCTTCGCTCGCAGCCGTCATGCGGAGCCCCGCCGCCTTGGAGTGCATCGCGGCCAACAGCCTGCTGGTATCCGTGGTAAAGCCCTGCACGAGGGTCAGGTCGTCAGCCAGGGCAAAGATCGCCACCTCCATCGATGCCGGCTTCCGCTCAAGAAAACTCACGATCTGCTGGTGCGCATACGCTTGATCGGTAACCGGCGTATTGAGGTAGTCCAGCAGTACCACCACCAGCGGACCGCTTGCCGGTGTCTGCTCCAGGTTCATAAATGTGTGGCTGGACAATTGCGGCGGAGCGGAAGGCAACAGGCTGCGGTCCTGTTCCGGGTTGTGAAGCTCAAAGGCGCGCACCGACTGCGGTTTCCGATCTTCCAAGACCGTAAAATCCTGTTGAGTGAGATCCGGGACAGGCGTGCCATCCGGCCCCGTGACCACGACGTCCACCACCACGCGCCGCGTAGTGGAGTGAATCACCACGATCGGCTGTTCGTCCTCCGGCGTTCCCGGCTGAACCGTGAACGACTGTGGACTCGCATCCTGCTGCGCGGAACTGACGTCTGAGGTCTCGGCGATCAGAGCAGACGGGCTTTTGACTGTTGCGGCTGAGGGTGGCGCGGGACTCGTCTGAGCTAGCGATGCGACAGACCCCGCCAATGCAAAGACAAGCGCACCGAATTCCAATGTAAAGATCGAACGACCACGAAATCCATATAGCAGCTTCATCAATACCCTCCGCAATAGGAATTCTGCCTGAGCTGCCCGCACGGACAGGCGTACCCCCATCATACGGCTTGGCGGACCGGCGTAGGCGGAAGGAAATGGTCTTTGAGAATCCGCAAAGAGCATGGCTTGGAGATGAATACCGACTCTCCGAAATGCCGGCTCATCCATAGATTTTTTGGATTGAATTGAGTACAGAGTCGTCTGAAAGCGGCCCGATTTTTAAATCTCCTTGCAGCTTTTGGCAAAGAAGGCCCTGGTAGTAGCGGACGGTCAGGCCCAGCACTTGCCCATTGACATAGTGCTCGAGAACCCAGCAGCGCGCAGCCGCGCCCATTCGTCGGCGGCGCTCTGGGTTGCGCAGCAATTTGAGCACGGACTCGCGAATGGCGACCGGGTAGCCGGGCGGAATCAGCAGGCCTGTAACTTCAGGAAGTACCGCGTCGCGGGAACCAGTGGATAGCGTGGTCACGACGGGAATTCCGGTCGCGGCGGCCTCCAGCACAACGTTCGGAAAGCCTTCGCGCCAGGTTGGAAGGACCATCACATCCATGACGCGATAATAGGGAGCTGTATCGGCGACGAAGCCCGTGGTATGGATGTGGGGATTGTTTTTGATGCGAGAGCGCAGATCACTGCCGAGCGCATCTTCGGAAGCATCAAACCAGCCCACCAGCAGCAGATGCGCCTCCGGCTTGGCGACCAGTATGGCGTCGAATGCCTCAATCAGTTCCGGCAGACCTTTGTCGCAGGTCAATCGTCCCACAAAGCCAATCACCGGGGCATCGGGCGCGAGACCGAGCCGTTCACGGAGGTCGCTCGGTCCCGGCTGGAAGCGCTCAACATCGACGCCGTTGCTGCTGCCGCAGCCGAGAAGACGCAGCTTGCTTGCGGGAGCCACGCGCAGGGCAATTGCCTCGTAGCGCAGACTGTCACTGTTGCACAGCACGGTATGAGAACAGGCCGAGGCCAGACGCTCAGCGGCCAGAAGCATGCGGCGTTTGATTCCTGTGCAGGATTCGAGCTTCAAGCCGCGTAAAAAATAGACCCGTGCAGGTACACCGCAGAGCATGGCGGCTATCGAGCCGAGCAGCCCCGCTTTGGGCGTGCTGAATTCCGTCATGTCGGGTTTGAGCCGGTAGAGCAGCTGGCACAAGCGCGCGAGTGACACGAGATCTGCGAGCGGCGCAATCCCCCGATGTATAGGAATGGCAATGGATTCAACCCCTTGCTGGGCAGCCGTGCGAGCAAGCAGTGCGCCGGGGCTTGCAACCAGCGTTACCCGAAACCCAGCTTCGCGCAGACTACGCAGACGACCGCCAAGAACCAGGCAGGTCTGCGGGCTGGTAATGCCGACGACGATATGTGGGCAATGGGGCGAACGGGAAGGCCGAGGCGAATCAATGGCTATAGACGAAAAATACTTGCGCGCACTGCCGAATGTGGGCAAAAAAACAGTCGCGGCCAAATGGATCAAGCGCATGAACACGAGCCCCTCCCCAAAAGGACCTTCGCGTCCCGACGCAAGACCCCATCGGAAACGCGTATGGAAAGATGCTCGACAGAATCCGGAGTTCATGATTACTGGACGCTCACGGGACTTCCCCATGTCCTGGCGCATCCACTCTCGTCTGCTGCCTTAGCCGCTTTCCTCGTGACAGCGCAGAGAGAGACCTTGTTAGGTGTCCCCTACTGGAGATAAGCAAACTCAGTACTCTTAGGAAACATTAATAACCTTTACCCTGTCAATAGAGAATTATCCTCAGGAAAACCATGGTACTAATTACAGAGTAATAAGGACTTTTGCACAATACTCGTGAAAATCCTTGAGGTTTTCCACATGCCGGGGAACGCGCGTTTGAGGGTTTTGTCGTTGATTCCGCACCTTGGAGGCGGGGGAGCCGAGCATGTGATCGCACTTCTGGCTCGAAGTTTATCGCCAGAGAAGTATGAAGTGCACCTTGGTCTGATCACGCAGACAGAGATCGGCGAGGTGGGATTGCCGAGCTGGGTGCATGTTCACGCACTTGGCGCTTCACGGGTGCGCTGGGGGGTCCTTCGGCTGCTCGGATTGGTGCGGCGGACCAAACCGGACCTGATTCTCTCCGGGATGTTTCATTTGAATTTTCTTGTGCTGCTCCTGCGGCCCTTTTTCCCTCAGGGAACTCGCATTCTGGTGCGTCAAAATGGGACCATTTCGTCTGCGCTGGCTTTTGGAGGGCTGCCTTGGTATACGCGCACACTCTACCGGTTACTTTACCGCCGAGCGGACCGGGTGATTTGCCAGACGAATGCGATGGCTGGTGACCTTGCCCGTGAACTAGGGATTCAGGACGACAAGCTCGCAGTACTGCCGAACCCAATCGAAGTAGAGGAGATTCGCAACTCGATTGGCGGGAGCGCGACTCTATCAAAGGGAGCGGGCCCGCACCTGCTGGCGGTGGGCAGATTGTCGCGAGAAAAGGGATTTGATCTGCTGCTGCGAGCCTTGCTCCTGGTCCGGAGAGAATTTCCCGAAGCTGAGTTAGTGATTGCCGGCGCTGGACCGGAAGAGGCAGCGCTGAAGGCCGAGTGTCATGCATTGAGTTTGGACACGGCGGTAAGTTTTGCAGGGTACATTGAGCAACCATGGATTCACCTTGCGGACGCAACGCTGTTTGTGCTTCCCTCACGGCATGAAGGTCTGCCCAATGCGCTGCTGGAGGCGGCTGCCGCGGGCCTTCCGATCGTTGTCTCTCCGGCTTGCGACGGTATAGTGGAACTGCTGCGCGATCAACCTGGAGTCTGGCTAGCTTCTGAGATCTCCGCCGAGGCGCTTGCAGCTTCGTTGCTGGTTGCAGTGCGGGCGCTGCGACCCGGCGAGCGATTCGCCCACGCATTTGTAGAGGCCTTTAGAATTGACCGCGTGATTCAGGCCTATGAGGCGTTGATCGACCAGACCCTGCAACACCAACGACAGTAGCCTACGCTTTTTCTTCCGCACTGTTCGGAAGCAATTTTCGAGCCCAATACCAGAGAAAGAAAAACGTGCCGACGGTCCACAACGAAGTGGCAAGCGCGATTCCCGCCACTCCGAACCAGCGCATGAGGATCAGATTCAGAATCACGTCGAGCGCCAGATTCAGCGCGCCGCAATAAAAGATCAAGTCAGTACGGCGCATGGCAACGAGAAAACGATAAAAGACACGGCTGGAGACAAAGAAAGGAATCTGAATGGCGTACATGGCCAGCACCGGAGTGACCAGCGCTGTGTCGCGCGGCCCGAAGACGCCATGCTGGAAAGCCGCACGAATCAGCAGATGCGAGCCGGCGATCATGGCCAAAGCAATGGGCGTGGACACCATGGCTGTCAGCCGGACCCAGGTTCGCAATGTGTGTCGACATCCGGCCCAATCTTGATGCGCAATCATGCGGGAGAAATGCGGCACGATCGCCGATGAGACCGCTCCGGCCAGCAGGGTGATGACCACGCTGACGAAGCGGTTGGCGTAGGCCAGCGCCGAGACGCTTCCGGCGGGCAGCATGGCGGCCATCGATTGATCGACCAGCAGGCCGCCGGAGGCGACTACGCCGCTCAGGAGCACCGGCCCGTACTGCTGGGCAACTTCGCGTGTGGCGTCGGTCGCTCCATGCCACCAAAGGCGAAATCGATAGCCGTGCGAGTCCATCATCCACGCCACCAGCCCGGCATGAACCAGCGCGCCAACCAGCGTCGAGTAAACCATCGCCCAGATTCCATAGCGGCCGCTGAGGAACAGCGCGCCCAGGATGATGGCCGCTGGAGTTGCGACCGGAGCGAGAGCGGGCAGCGCAAAGTGGTCAAAGGTATTGAGGACAGCCGTGCAGTTGGTGGCGATTCCAGTAATGAGCACCACTGGCAGAAGAGCGTAAAAGAGTCGAATCGAAAGCGCGAGTTTCTCCGGCGGAAAGTGCGATGCAATCAGCGGGAAGAAACCATGCGCGGTGAGAGCCATGACGACCGTGGAGACAGCAAGTAGAGCGCAAACCCACAGCATGGAACTGGAAAGCAGTTTTTGCGCGCGCTCGTGGCCCTGGTGCTCTCTGACTCGGATCAGCGTCGGGACGAGCGCCTGGTTCATCGATTCAGAGATCAGGTTAATGAGCAGATTGGGAATAAGGAAGGCGGCGAGAAAGGCGTCCATGGCATCGGAACGACCGTAGACTCCGGCGACGGCAAACTCCTTGAACGTGGCGACAATCTTGACCAGAATCGCCGCCACAGTGACCGACGCCGCGGCGCGAAAGATGCGGCGATTGACGCTTCCGCCCTGGAAGAACCGCGCGATTTGAGGGATTGGAAACATCGAGTCGACGGCAACTAGAGTCAAGCCGTCAGTCTACAGCATTGAATCGGAAAACTTTCAAATCCATCAACAAGTCAGTATAACTTCCAGCCAGAATAGGAATCCAAAACGGAGCACAGGAGTTTGACCGGAGGAGGAAATCCCCTTATGATGAACAAGTTGGTTTTTGGCGACGCGTTTTAGCGTGGTTGTCAACCGATGTGGCCGCCAAACGGCCCGAGCTTATGAGTTGCCCACTCGTTCAATGGTAGGACAGCTGCCTCTGGAGCAGCATATTGGGGTTCGAATCCCTGGTGGGCAGCCAACAGTCCAATCTAAAGCAGCTTAAATAGCGGCCCAAACTGTTTCCTCTGCCCTTCACAGATGGATATAATCTGCAAGCCTGAATTCCGACTCATTTTTGCAAACTGATGTGATTTTGTGTGTATGTTATTGAGGAAGTGCCTGATTCTCGCAATTGTTTATATAATCTGCAAAAAAACAGGGCTGAAATAAATATTTATAGGGGGGTGGGGGGGTGCCTTTTCAGGGGACAGGGATCAGGGAACAGGGAACAGGAACGGCCCGCGGCTTTGGTTGTGGTTCATATTTTGATTGTGCGCGTTGGGAGTGATTTAATCTGCAAAGACAGCCGATTCGGATTGACGCAGCAGGGTATTGAGACGGGCTGCGGTTGCGTGGCGTGGGTTGTGATCTCCTACCGGGTATTCAAGGTTGCGACACACGCCAGCGGTAGCTCCCATGTCCCCTAGTGCGAGCGAGGGACATGGGCACCCAGATTTGTGGATGTGGACCTACGCCACGCGCCCGTGGACCGCGGATCAGAGATTACTACGGCGCCCGGTCACTAGATTAATGACCAAAACGACCAACGCCACAACCAGTAGAAGATGGATGAGGCTGCCAGCAATATGAAAGCTGAAGCCTAAAAGCCAAAGAACGAGAATGATCACAAAGATAGTCCAAAGCATATATGCTCCTTTTCGCAGGTCGCGTGTCCGACGCATGAGAGCCGCTTCGGGCACACGCCATGCATTGATAACCGGCTGTTAGTTCAAGGCAATGGCCTGCGCCTTGGCGTCCCTGACTGCGTCGAGAAATGGTTGCGCCGAGGCTGGCACGTCCATGTGACCACTGAGAATGCGGCGTGTAGAGATGTCATGGCCGTAGATGGCCTCAGTGGAATCGTCGTCGCGGCGAATGGACGATCCGTTAAGCGTAATTCCAGCAAAAGCGCCTCTGGCCCTCGAGTAAGTGAGGATCTCGGTATTGAGCTTCCAGTCGGTATCGGCGGAAGCATGGCGGCCAACCGGGCCGGCTGCAGCGGAGGCGTCGGCGCCCAATTCGAATTTGCTGCCAATCAACTGCTGCATTCCCTTTTCGTTCTGAATAATCAGAACCAGGTCGATGCCTTCAACACCGATCTGCAATCCCCAACTGCCGCCCGTGATCGAAAAGAACGCGGGTGCGCTCCATCCATTTTCAGTGCGGCATGTTGCTACGCCGCGGCCGTTCTCCGCGCCGAAAACGAAGCCGCCCTTGAGCAAGTGAGGCACCACAGCTACGCATTTTGCATGCTCGAGAACCTCTTCCGGAATGCCTTTGTCCGGCGCCGCCATGATCTCATGCAGCACCGCGCCGGCATGATCCAATCGATTGACGGTAGCTTCGCGATCTGATCCCGCCCAGCAGACACTGGTCAAGCTGAGTAATGCCGCAATGGTCATAAGTTTTTTCATTTGTATCACCTTTTCTACCCATGCGCAGCGTCACTTTCTTTCCGCGCACGAAGGCGCACAAGGTAGGTTCGATACTAGAGACAGAGTATCCACCGGTCTGAGCTAGAGTGCTCAGCGAATAAAAATCCGCAGAGTTTCACGCGTTCAGTCAAAGAACCTTTCGAATAGCCCGATATCTTGAAAAGAGAACGAATTCATCGGAGATTTTTAGACGTCGAGTTTTCAATCGATGAATGATTGTGGTCTTCGTTGCGCGGCGCGACTCACTTTGCGGTATCAAGTCTGCGCAGATTGCGCATCTTCAAAAGCCCGAAGCATAGGCCGGCGATCAGTAATCCCACAAACACACATAGGAGTGGAGTTGACCATTTCTCCAGACTTGATGACCACAAGCGGACGATTTTGCGTCCGTAAGTCACGCCCAGCCAGGCAATCAAGGAATAGCGCACGCTGCGAGCCGCGCCGAATACGGCGAGGAAGCGTCTGCTCGACACCCCAAGCGCCCCGGAAGCCAGTACAAATGGCTGTAACGGTATGGGAGGAGGAAGCATGGCGGGAAGAAAGATCGCCAAGATTGGATGATGCTCAACCCACACGACCACTCGCTTAAGCAGGCGCGCCGGCACGTAGTGGCCCAGTGCGGTTTCGCCTCCTTTATGGCCAATGACCCAGGTGGAGTATCCGCCCAGGATGCTACCCACAATGGCGCAAGGAGTCAGAAGCCAGGGATCGCCGCGATGGGCCACCAACCACAACAACAACAGGTCAGTGCTGCCGGGAAGAGGGAGAGGAATGACCGAGGAATCTACCACTGCAACAAAAAAGAGACCGGGAGCTCCCAGGTGCGTGAGCCAGTGCGGCGCAAGCGACTTATTCGGGTGCGGCGGAGGAAACTGCGCCGGTTGCCGGACAAGAATACTCATTAGGACTTCGTCCGATCCCTGGGTTCGAATGCTGCAGTCGAAACGACCGCCGATAGTCGCCAATCTACTTTGTTTGCGGAGTCTGCAAAGTAAACCAGTAGTAGCGCCGCCAACAGAACATGCAGCGAACGGGACGCAATGCAAACATGGCTAACAGGCCGTCGAATGATCGCAACTCCGCTTGTTTGAATTTTACTGAGTTGCAGCGCGGGCACTCTCGGTGCGGCCACAGCAGGTGCGGTATCCAATCGGGCCAGTTTCGGCTTGTATGACTCATGCTGCCCATCCTATTCAGCCGTGCCGCGGCGCGAGTTAGAGTGTGAGCCTCTCTGCTTGACTACCATTAGAATCTGGCCAGGAGGGCAAGCTGTGGATGCTTCCTGTGGCCAGGGTTCTGCAGGAATCGGGCGGCGCCATCCTACAAGTTGATAGTATCCCCATCCGCTCCGATTGCGGCATTGATGCACGTTTCGCGCATTCTCTGGTGAATTTGTTGGTGCAAGGCAAAGGTCAAAGTTTTTTCGCCGGTTGAAGGTGCATGCTCAGATACAGCGTCTTTCGGCAACTCGTACGATGTTGCCAGAGTTAGGGTTATCGAGAACGGTCAGTATAGCTCGGTGCGAATATGGTCTTTGTGGCAGCCGAATCAGGCGCTGAAACGAAATTTCTATTCCTCGCGCAATATTTCCAACGGCCTGAGCCCGAGGATTCTGTAACTGGCAATCCATCCGGTGGCCGTGGCCAGCACGGCCGTACCTACGAGCGCAATGAGCGTCGCACGCCACTCGATGTGGAAGCCCACTTCAAGCTTGCGCAGGAGCACACGCGTCAGCACGTTGGCAAAGACTACGCCGACTGAACCGGCCAGCAATCCGAGCACGCTGAACTCGACGCTGAAGGTGCGCACAATGCGCATCCGCGTGGCCCCTAGCGTTTTGAGCACCACCGCCTCCCTCATGCGGCGGAAGCGCGTGCTGGCGATGCTCGAAGCCAGAATCATCAGTCCCGCGAAGATGGAGAAGCCAGCCAGAAAGCGCACCACAAAGGTGATCTGATTCACTACGCTTTCGATTCGCTCGAGCACGTCAGCGATGTTGATGACGGTCACGGTGGGATAAGCAGCGAAGAGCGCTCGCTCGGTCGCCGCCACTTGCCGGGGATCGATATGCGCGCCGCCATACCAGGTGGCCGGCTCGTTCTTCAATTGCCCTGAAGGCAGGACGAACTCGACCCGGGCGCTCAGGTGCTGTCCATCGGCGCGATAGATTGCGGCCACCTTCAGCGTGCGCTTCATGCCGCCCACTTCCAGCTCGGCTGCTGAGCCCACACTTAAATGGAGCCGTTGGGCCACACCTTCGCCGACCGCCAACTCCGTAGCGTTCGCATTGCTCCACCATGTACCCTGTGTGACTTTATCAGCCGCAGGAGGTGCATCGGCCCAACTCAGCGCAGCATTCTCCAGCATCCGCCGAGGAAAATGCTGCCCTTTCAATTGATCGAGCGTCTTGCCGTTGATGGAAACGAAGCGCCCGGTCACGACCGGCATCAGATCTAATGATTGGCCTTGCACCTGGCTCACTCCCGGCTGACGCGCGAAGAACGCCTTCACGCCCGCGGCTTCATCGGTGGTCACGTCGATCAGGAAAATGTTGGGCAGTTTGGGCGAGGCTGTCTCTCGAATGTCGCGCAAGATGGTCGACTGCATCAGGTAGACCGTCAGAATCAGCATCACACCGGTGCCCAAGGCAGCCATGACCGCGGCCGACTGGTTCCCCGGCCTATACAAATTTGACAGCCCGTGGCGCAGGAACGACGGCAGCCGCAGGCGTACGCGGTTGAGCAAAAAACGTAGAGCCCCGAGAGCCACTGCCGCCAACACCAAGAGGACCAAGAGCGCAATGGTGAAGATCAGCGCAAACCATGTGCCGACTTTGGCCGAGTCAGAGAGCGCCCAGGCGATTGCGCCTAGCGCGGCAATCACAATGACAGAGATTCCCAGTTGCAGACGGCGCGCCCACCAGGCGGCGAACCATGCGCCGACTACCGCCAGCACTCGGGCTAACGCTCTCCAAGCAGATCGAGGAAGCACGCGCCGCAGAATGTAGATGAGCATTGACCGCTCAATGTAATCTTCAACGTCTACAGCCGACTCCTGCTCGACGAGCCTGCGGAGCACTAGAACCGGCCTGACATTCCGGACATCCAAGAGCGGAGGCAGGCAGAAGAGCAGCGTTGTTAGCAGGCCTGTTCCCAGGCCCGCGGCGACAGAGCGCCAGGGAAAATCGAGATGCGCATGCACCGGCAACAGATTGCCAAAGACCGTGGGCAGCGCGGCCATGACGCCCAAGCCCGCAGCCACTCCTACGAGCCCGCCGGCAAGCCCGAGCGCTAGAGTTTGCAGCAAAAATATGCGCAACAGATCGCCGGAACCAGCGCCTACGGCCTTCAAAATGGCCAGCATGTCCATGCGTTGCTCAAGGTGCGCGTGCATGGCCATGGCGACGCCAATCGCTCCCAGCACCATAGCCACGAGGCAGATGAGACTTAGAATCGCGGTGGCATTATCGAGACCCTGGGTCAGGCCCGGATTGCCCTCGCGGAAGTCCATGACCTGCGCGTCGGGCAACGCTGCCTCAACTTGCTTACGCAGGATTACGGGGTCCGCAGCCGGAGGGAGTTTCATCAGTAGCCTCTGGCTGGCTCGGCTGCCTTGAGTCACCAGACCCGTGCGCGCCAGGGCGGCCTGAGAGAGCATCACCCTCGGCCCCATCGACGCAGCAGCGCTGAGGCGGTCCGGCTCCTGCTTCAGCACTGCCGCAATGCGAAAGCTTCTGCCGCCCAGCCGCATATTCTGGCCGACCTGGGCATTGAGCCGTATGAGGAACTCTTCGGCGACCACCGCTGAATCGCCGTCGAGAGCCTGCTGAAGGCTCATCGCTGGATCCAGTTTGGCCGTGCCGTAGAAGGGATATTGGCTGGGATCAACGGCCTTGAGTGAAACCAGCAGTGGCACCGGATCTGGCGGCACCGAGGCCATTGAGACGGTCTCCGTTACCCAGGTTGTCTGAATGCCGCGCGGCTCGCCAATCGCCGCAATTTTGTTCTTTTCCTCAGTGGTTGGTTCGTGAAAGAGCCGTGCGCTCAAGTCTGCGGCCATCAGGGACCGCGCCTCTGTGCTCAATGTTCGCCGGAAACTTTCGCTGAATCCCCTGACCCCCACCAGAGCTGCCACGCCGACGGCCACCGAGAGCACCACAAAGCCGAACTTGCCCGGCGCGGAACGCAAATCGCGCCAGGCGATGGCTCGAGCCCGCTTCCAACTCAATGCGCGCTTAGCCATTCTGGCTCCGTTCTACCATTTGTGTTGGCAAACTATCTTCGACCACCAGCCCATCGCGCAGCACGATCTTGCGGTCGGCGCGGCTGGCAACCTCAGGATCGTGGGTCACTAGCACCAGCGTTGTCTGCGCCTTGCGGTTGCGCTCGAGCAACAGGTCGAGCACCAGCTTCCCGTTGGCGGAATCCAGATTGCCCGTCGGTTCATCGGCCATGACGATTGGCGGCTCGACAACAAATGCTCGTGCCAGCGCGACCCGCTGCTGTTCGCCGCCGGAGAGCTGGACCGGGTAGTGGTCCATGCGATCGGTGAGGCCGACTTCGGCCAGTAGCCGCCGCGCCTGCTCGATTCCGCTGCCCTCCACATTCAACTCGTAAGGCAGCAGGACATTTTCGAGAGCCGTGAGCGTAGCAATCAGTTGGTAGGACTGGAAGACAAAGCCGATCTTGGCGCCGCGCACCGCAGCCAACTCCGCCTCAGCCAAATTATGGATCGGAGCGCCATCCAGCCAGATCTCGCCGGAGCTGGGCGTGTCGAGCCCCGCGAGCAAACCGAGCAGCGTGCTCTTGCCACTGCCACTGGCCCCCAGAATCGCCACAAACTGCCCGGCGGGGATGGTCAAGGAGATCCCTTTAAGAATTTCCACACGCCGCGCGCCGTTCTGAATCCACTTCTTTGCGTCCCGAACCTCAATCACTCGGCTGGCCTCCAACTCTCGTGGCTTTCGCTACACTATTGATGTGTACGTTCGCCGCTCCCTGATTGTTTCGCTTGGGCTGATTCTTCTGGCCGTCGGCCTTTTGCAGGCCGCCGACAGACCGGCCCTGGTTTGTTACGGCGACAGCATCACAGCCGGCTACGGCTTGCAGACTGGCCAATCGTTTCCCGATGCGCTGCAACGCGACCTGGAGCGCAACGGCTATCGCTATCAAGTCACGAACCGGGGAACCAGCGGCGCCACTACCAAGGACGCGGTCGTGGGGCTTCATTCTATTCTTCTGGTGCATCCGGAAGTTGTCATCGTCGAGTTTGGTGGCAATGACGGCTTGCGCGGTCTGCCGCTCGACCAGACGCGCCGCAATCTGGACCAAGTGCTGACTGGCCTGGAAGCGGCACACATCAAAATACTGTTGGCGGGGATTACGCTTCCGCCCAACTATGGACGCGAGTACATTCAGCAATTCGAGCAGATCTTCCGCGAACTGGCGGCAAGGCACCATGTCGCCTTCGTTCCCATGCTCTACAAGGATCTGGTCAACGTGCCGGGAACGATTCAGCAAGATGGCATTCATCCCACGGCTAAAGGCTCCGAGATCATTGCGCGAACGCTGTTGCCGGTACTGAGGCCGATGCTGCGTAGAGGCAGCTTTTAGCTTTTAGCTCTTAGCTAAGAGCTGGAAGCTAATCGCTAACGGCTGCTTTACCCCATTCCCACTACCGGCTGAAAGAGCGTTCCCGCCACGCGTTTGGCAATTCCTACTAACTCACGCTGGCCGGCGAAGACCTTTACCAATGGCGCTCGGGAGAACTCTGGGAGGTTGGCTTGCGCGCCATTGCGCAATCGTCCGAGAGCCATGGCATCGCCAGTGACTGCCGGCATCTCAGGCAGCAGACTGCGCGGATGGACGCACGAGGCCTCCAACTCGTCGACATTTCCGGCCACAAGTTGCAGTTCATCCAATGTGTGCGCCCCATCGAGCGTGAAGACTCCGGCCTGGGTACGCCGCAGGCTGCTCAGGTGCGCGCCGCAACCGAGATCCTGGCCCAATTCATGCGCCACTGAGCGCACATAGCCGCCGGCACTGATGGTCATTGTGAAGCTAGCCTCGGCCCCGTCAAGCGCCACTATCTCAAAGCATTGGATATGGATGGTGACCGCCTTCAGTTCTACCGGCTTGCCTTCGCGGGCCAGTTTGTAGGCAGGCGTGCCCGCGATCTTTTTTGCGGAGTAATCAGGCGGCATTTGCTGCATCTCGCCGTGGAAGCGGCTGGCGGCGGCTCGCACCTGCTCGAGCGTCAAACGAGGCGACGAGTCTGGCCCGGAAGGCTGGCCCTCGGCATCGTAGGTATCGGTCGCGAAACCAAAGCGAATTCGCCCGCTATAGCTCTTCTCGGCCGAGGAAAAGTACTGCGCGAGGCGGGTAAACTTGCCGAGCATCAGGGGCAGAACGCCGGTGGCCATGGGGTCTAGCGTGCCTAAATGTCCAATGGAGCGCTCGCCTGTAATTTTGCGCAACCGGTTTACTACATCATGGCTGGTCATGCCTGATGGTTTGTCGATAATGAGCAGGCCGTTCACCTTTACAACTGTACAGGCTGCGGAATGGGGCTGTATTTTGGGCGAAAGCGCCCGAAGTGTAACCTCAGGGGCTGAAGCCCCCGCTGATTTTATTGGCTTTATGCCGGGGATAAATCACCGGCCTTTCGCCCGCCCGCGTTTTTCCGCAGCCTCTGAAGCCGACTCAGGGGCGTGTCACACTGCGCCATGACCCGGCTGCCGTACGAGCGAGAGGAATTCGAGGCGGGTTTCTTTTTGGCGGAAGCAGCCCACCATGGCCGATGTGACGGTGGACGAGTTCTGCTTCTCGATGCCGCGCATCATCATGCACAGGTGGCGAGCTTCGATCACGACGCCGACACCTTGCGGCGCAATCGCATCCTGAATGGCATCGGCAATCTGGCGGGTGAGCCGCTCTTGGATCTGTAAACGTCGAGAAAACACTTCAACTAATCTGGGTATCTTGCTTAATCCAATCACCTTACCTTTTGGCACATAGGCTACATGCACCTTGCCGATGAAGGGCAGCATGTGATGTTCACAGAGCGAGAACATCTCGATGTCTTTGACGATCACCATTTCGTCGTAGTCTTCGTCGAAGAGCGCCCCACGCAGAATTTCGGTCGGATTTTCGTCATAGCCTTTGGTCAAATAGTTCAAAGACTTTTCGACGCGCTCCGGCGTGTTGAGCAAGCCCTGCCGGCCGGGGTCTTCGCCGATGCGACTCAAAATCTCGCGAAGCATCTCCTGCGTACTGAATCCGCTCAACGCTTCGTCAACCTCTACCGCGGGATGAATCACCTTGCTCACTGCAATTGGCTGTGCCATGATCCTCTTCTTTCCGCCCTGGGAAACAGGACGCCGTGCATTCACTTTCATTCTTTCATTCGGAGCGTGATTTTCAAGTTGTCGATCAAGCCGATTTCATCGCGACTGGCGCGACGAAAGGACCTGTTACTCGCTTTCGCACTCGAAAAAATTATTCTCCGTTTCTTCAACGCGCACCTGCTCCAATTCACCGGTTGGCAGCGCTTCCTTCAGTAAACCGAAGACCGCTCTACAAAGATTCTCCGTCGTTGGCACCCGATTCACAAAGAGCGGGTCGAGGTTGAGATTCGCATGATCAAATCGCCCGACGATGCGCGCGCGCACCATCTCGTCGAGTGCCGCCATGTTGACCACCATGCCGGTCTCGGCATCTACGGCACCGCCTATCAGCACTTGCACAACATAGTTGTGTCCATGGCCGTGAGGATTGTTGCACTTTCCGTAAACGGATCGGTTTTCTTCCGGCGAAAGCGCGGCTGAATGCAGCCGGTGGCTAGCGCTGACGGTGTAGCGGCGACCAAAGTAGGCTTTACCAGATTTGGCGTTCAAGCCTCACCTCGAAACTCCGCGAAAATCTCTGGCGTCTCGTAAACGCGCACGCGACTTAACCGCGCACTGCCTGCTGCGAGAACCGCCGGCTCGAGTCGCTTCCATGCGGCGATGGCTATGTTCTCTGTGGTCGGAATCACGGAGGCAAAGTCGGGCGCTTCGAGATTCAGGTGACGATGGTCCCAGGCAGCGAGCACCTGGTGCTCAATCACATCGCGCAGCCACTTCAGATCGACGACAAAGCCGGTGAGCGGGTCCGGTTGGCCCGCTACCGTAACCTCAAGCGTGTAGTTGTGTCCGTGACCATTACGGTTGGCGCAGCGGCCGAAGACTTGTTCGTTCTTCTGCTCGCTCCACGACGGGTTCCAGTAGTAGTGCGAAGCGGAAAACGTCGCCCGCCGCGTCAGGAAGATCATTTCTTGCCCTCACTGATAAGATGCCGCGATCAACGACTAAGCTTCAAGACCCTCTTCGCTTAATAGTGTTTGATGACGAAATAGTAGAAGACATAGAACCAGCCGAGTATTCCATGCAGCAATGCCCACCAGAACGAATGCCATTTCGTCCACGAAATTACTAGAGCAAATGCGCTTCCGAAGCCGATACCGGATTCTGCATATCTGGTATTGCTCATTTCTGCCTCCGTTGCATTACGAAATCATGCCAGCCGCAATGTTCCTATGACTTGTATTCCCTGCCCTTCCAGCTTACTCGTTTGAGGATGCGATGCTGGAACCAACTGCGGTAAAGCAGCACCACAAACAACGGCAGGCCGAGCGGGGCAATTGCGCAATCGAGGAAGGGAAAATTGGATTTCGCGACGCGGCCATAGAAGCGAAAGAGATTGCGAACCCACAAAAGGGCGAGCAGCCAGCCGTCATAGACCCATGGCAGCAAATGGGGAGCGAAGTGGACGTTCCACACCAGGGCGGCCAGCACCGGCAACACCACCAGGAGCGCGATGTCGAGGACGCGCCATAGGGCCAGCGCCAAACAGTTGTTGAAGAGTAGCGCCAGGTTCTTCGTCCAGCCTTCGATCATCGCGGCCGTCGAGCGGTACATACGCGTGGCAACGGCATCCTCGGCATAACGGAAGCGCAGGCCGATCTTGCGCCGCTTGGCAAGAAAGGCCAGCTCGACGTCTTCAAGCACCTTGTCGGCCACAGCGGCATGACCGCCCAGCCGCCGATAGGCCTCGCGTTCAATGAGTAGAAACTGCCCGTTGGCCGCGGCAATTCGCGTATTTGGGTCGGAGACCTTGGCGGGCGGATAGGCCAAGGCAAGTTCGGAAAAGATGAGCGGCGTGAGCGTCCGCTGGGCGAGGCCGTTTACGATTTGGCGCGGCGAATAGCTCAGCATGCCCACCTTGTACTTGGCGGCCTCATGCATGGCGCGATGCAGATTTCCCGGCTCGTGAATTGTATCGGCGTCGGTGAAGAGCAGCCAACGCCCGCGCGCCTTCTTGGCCGCGGTCCAGATGGCATTGTTCTTGCCCGTCCAGCCTGCTTCCAGCTTTCCTGCCTCGATCACCGTAACCCCGTCAAAGCTGCGAGCAATCTCGGCAGTCCGGTCGGTGGAGTGGTCGTTCACTACGATCAATTCCCACTCGCTGCCCAACTTGAAGACTTGGTCAGACTGACTAACCAGCGACTGAAGACAGGTCGCAAGGCATTCTTCCTCATTGCGCGCCGGAACGATGACGGTCAATTCGAATAACTTATCCGGCTCCGGCTGGTCGAAAACGGTGCCCCAACGGACCGGTCGTTCTACCGGACCGTCGGAGAGCCCGAGCACAGGCTTGAACCCGTCCGCAGCCTTGATCGTCTCCGGATTTTCATTTCCCATGACGTTGCGCCCTTTCGCTCCGTATTATAAGGATGTGCGGCTCTCCAGGTTTTTCTCTCTCGCTTTAATCGTCCCCTTGGCGCTTTCGCCGGGCTGTGATCGCGGCGCGCATCCGGCGCAAACCGGCCAGTTGGCGCCTGACTTCACCGTCTCTGACGGCTCGACCACCGTTAACCTGGCCACCTACCGGGGGCAGGTGGTGCTGCTCAACTTCTGGGCCACATGGTGCGCGCCGTGCATTGAGGAGATGCCATCGCTGCTTGCGCTCCATCACGACCAGCCCAGCCTAGCCGTGGTTGCCGTCAGCATCGACGAAGACGCCGAGGCATACAGCCGCTTCATCACACGCCGTCATGTGGATTTGATTACCGTCCGCGATCCGGCCCAGAAGGCTGCCGGTCTCTACCACTCCGAGATGTGGCCGGAGAGCTATGCGATCGACCGTCAGGGCGTCATCCGCCGCAAGTTCATTGGCGCACAGGACTGGAGCAGCCCGGAGATTCAGGCTTACCTGAAGAGCCTGTAGATTACAGAAAGACTCATATTCATCCTGTTATTGCGCTGACATTTGACTTCCGTATACTATACGTATACACTATACAGGTGATCAAGAGCTTCCGTCACAAAGGCTTGCAGAAGTTCGCGGAGACGGGGTCAAAGGCGGGAATCAGGCAAGATCATGCTGAAAGGCTGCGCAAGCTGCTTTCGGCTTTGGATGTAGCCTCCGTGGCAGGCGATATGAACGCGCCGGGTAATAAGCTTCACTCGCTTCGCGGAAGCCTCGATGACCATTGGTCCATTTGGGTAAGCGGCAATTGGCGGATTACGTTCACCTTCGAACGCGCGGATGTAATTCTGGTTGATTACCTTCACTACCATTGAGAAGGGGGAAAAGAAATGATCTTTAATCCTGCACATCCCGGCGAAGTGCTGCGCGACTACTTGGGTGAGATCAGCGTTTCCGATGCGGCCTCCCGGCTTGGCCTCACCCGCGCGCATCTTTCCCGAGTGCTGAATGGGCATGCGGGCATTACAGCCAATACGTCTCTGCGGCTGTCGAAAGCCCTCGGCACATCACCGGATTTCTGGTTGAAGATGCAGATGCAACATGATCTCTGGCGCGAGCAGCAGCGTCCTTCGCGGTTCAAGGTTCTTCCATTTCCGCGCGGGGCGGCCTGCGAAACGCGGTGAGGCTTCCGGCCTTGCTATCATTCCCTTATGACCACGGTGGAAATTCTCTTTCGCACTGCCATGCCGCTCTCGAATGTCGAGGCGGTCACGGTTGCGCTGGCCGACATCCGCGAAGTTTATGGCATTGGGCGGCTCACCTTTGATCGCGCGGCCGGCACTTTGCGCGTTCAGTACGACGCCAGTCGGCTCAACGCCGCGGTAATCGCCAAACTGGTGCGCCAGGCGGGCTTGGAAATCGACTCCGAACTACCCCTGATTCCGGCGCAACCTGCCTCTGAGCCGGCGCCAGCAGCCTGAGATCTCACGTCAAATTCTTCAATTGCGCAGCAGGATAAACCCTGATATTCTGTGTATGGTTTCGTTTGAAACCAAGGATGTGCGCCCGTAGCTCAGTTGGATAGAGCGACTGGCTACGAACCAGTAGGTCGGGAGTTCGACTCTCTCCGGGCGCACCATTTATTCCTCAGTCTGTTGTACTTTTGGGAACTCCTTCGTTTTTTTGAGTCCTCATCCAAAGCGGCGAAGACCGTTCGGATTCACAAAAACCGTACTCCTCCCCCTACGGTTTAAACTCCTGACTATTTATAACCTCGACGCTGGACTGCACAGGGAGATTGTCGCTCGAGCCGCCCACCATCAAACGCAACTTTTCCTTTTCCACCTTCCATGAGTGAGTGGCTGTCTCCCAATACGCCAGGTCGCGCGGTTTCAGCTCTAGCGTCACATCTTTTTCCGCCCCAGCCTCGATTCTCACGCGCTTGAATCCCTTCAACTCCAGCTTTGGCCGCTCGACCGCTGAGCCCAGATGCTGCACATAAAGCTGGACCACCTCATCGCCAGCCCGTTTGCCCGTATTCTTCACCTTCACGGTAACCTTGACGCTACCATCCGCGGCCACCGTGGGCGCGCTCAGGCGCAAAGACTCATAGGCAAAACTCGTATAGCTGAGCCCGTAGCCGAAAGGATAGAGGGGCTTGAGATTGCTGTAAAGGTAAGTGCGTCCATGCAGCAGGTTGTAGTCCATGATGGGCAGTAGTTGAGCATCACCGGTAGGCCAGGTCTGGGTCAAACGCCCAGCCGGGGAGTAGTCGCCAAAAAGCACATCAGCAAGCCCATGGCCCTCCTCTTCGCTGTTGTGGGTCATATGCACAATCGCAGCTAGATGCTGCTGGCTCCAAACGATGGCATAGGGAAAGCTGGCGCGCAGAACCTCAATGGTGTGCGGATTGGCGGCGAAGACTTTCTTGACCAGTTCCTCCTGCTCCAGCACGATAGTCTTGCGGTCTACATTCTCTTTGCCATTCGAAGGAATGGGGCACTGATCCCACCCGGCATTGCACTCCGGATGATTGCCGACCACTACAATGGCCACATCGGCCCTGGCAGCCATCGCCGCTGCTTGCGACGGGTCCGAGCCGTCGTTGAAGAGCACCTTAATTCCCTTGCCCGCCTCATCGCGAATCCCCTCGAGCGCGCTCACCGCATACGGCGGAGTGCCGCTGTACCAATCGAGCAGCACCTGGTCGGCCCACGGACCTATCACGGCAATCGATTTCAACTTGGCGCGGTCGAGAGGCAGCGCATTGGCTTCGTTCTTGAGCAGAACAATTGATTCGTCGGTGGCCAGCCGCGCTAACGCCTTGCTGCTGTCGCGCTCCCATGGCGGAAGCTCGCCGTCGCTCCCTCGGCCAATCTTCGCGTAGGGGTCCACTCCCGGCGGGTCGAACTCACCCAGCCGTAGAAAGACGCGCATCTCGTTATGGAGCGAAGCATCGACATCCGCAACGGTCAAGAGACCATCTTTGAGCGCCTTGCTCAGATCGTCCTTGTAGGTATCGAGGAAGTTATTGACGCCTGCCTTGACCGCTGCGGCCGCGCCGTGCTCCTTGTCGGCAAAGCTCTTGTGATCGGTGATGAGCAGCCCAAGAGCGCCGCCATCGGAGCAGATCAGCCCGTTGTTGCCCCACTCTTTGATCATCACGGACTTCAGCACTGGATGGATCAGCATCGGCGTGCCGTTCCAGGAGTTATAAGCGGCCATGACCGCTCGCGAGCCGCCTTGTTCGAAGCCCATGCGAAAGGGCACAGAGTAGTATTCACGGAACAGACGTTCATCGAAGTCCGAGGAGGTGTAAGAGCGGCCGTCTTCGTTTTCATTGGCCAGGAAGTGCTTCATCAGCGACGCTGCCTGCCAATGCTTCGGATCGGGGCCTTGCAACCCCTGCGCAAAAGCCACGGTGAGCGTGCCTACCAGGAACGGGTCTTCGCCGTACGATTCTTCAGTCCGGCCCCAGCGTGGGTCCCTGCTCAAGTCGGCGTTGGGCGCGCGAATTACCAATCCGCCCCGGTCATAACTTGGACTTTGATAGTAGTAGCGGGCCTCGTAGCCCTCCAAAGTCGCAATCTTCTTGAGTAATTCTGGGTCCCAGGTTGCTCCCAGGCCTTTTTCCTGCGGAAAAGTCGTTGTCGGCAGCGGCTGTTTTCCTTTGCCGCCCCAGCCGCCTGGGCCGCCCAGCGCCAGACCATGCAGCCCCTCAACTTGACCCGAGATTGCCAGCCCAAGCCGCTGAATCTTTACAGGACCGGTGAAGAGCTGAAGCTTCTCTTCGAGTGTCAGGCGGCCGAGCAGGTCGTCGATGCGCTGATCATCGGCCAATTTTGTGTCGCGGAATGGATAATCCGCCTGCGCTGAAGCCACGCTCGTGAGCCCCGCGAAAAACATTATGCCGATTAGGCTTGCTGACACCACTCCCGATCCCCGCGATTGCCTCATCGAAAACTCCTCCATATCTGTGCACTTGTTCTCGTGACGTGGAAAGCTGCGGCTAGCGAAGATTACCATACCAAAACCCGCTGTTCCCAGGTAACTCCCTTGAGGCATGCCCCGCTACCCAAAATGAAAAGAGCGAAGCGCGTTGACGCCTCGCTCTCATCGTTCAAGTCGGCTCAGCCCTTCAATACAAATTGAAATCAACCTCGATGGGAACAGAACAAGGAACTGGTCTTCTGTCTTTCATACAAGGCTTGAACTTGTACTTCATCACCGCCTCAATGGCCTTTTCATCAAGACCCTCGCCGAGCGCTCTCACCACTCGTGGGTTCTGCGGTTTTCCCTGCGCATCGACGAGAATATTGATCAAAACGACACCTTGGTACTTGTTTCGGCGTGCCTCATCCGAGAACTCGGCTTGCACTTCATTTAAAAGAATTGGGTAAGAGACGTCGCCGCCCGGCTTGTACACTCCGCCGCCTGTACCACCGCCCGAGCCATCGCCGAGGCCGCTTCCATTTCCATTTCCCATTCCAATGCCTCTGCCGTTTCCGCCGGAAGCCAGCTTGACGTTTGTGGAATTCGAGACGCCGAAGTTGGGCAGGGTCGGATTGTCGGGAATGACGATGTCATTCTGCACATTGATTGTGGGAGTCGGTGGCTCCAACTTGGCGGTAATCTGCGGAGTCTCTGCTCGCGGGGGGATTCTGCCCTTGATTGCTTCAATCTTGTCCGGGCTTCCGCCGCCGCCGCCCGCGGGAGCAGCGGCTTGGGGGGCTTTATAGTCCGTCAGATCAACCGGCGTCACCACTACGGGCTGTTTTGCCTTTTCGATCATCGGCTTTACGACCGCTACGAGCAAAAGCGCCAAAATCCCAGCGTTGAGTACAATGGACGCGCCCACCGCCCACGGGTTGCGCTTGACCGCCATCGGATCGAGAACCGGAATCGGCTTCGAAGTCAGCTCCAGCGGCGGCAGTTTGCGCGGAAAAAAAACGTCGACAAGGCTCTGATAGAGATCAACCCAGATGGATTGATCCTCGACGGGAACACCAAAGGAAAGGTCCAGTGCGCTGCTGTCCGCGTTGGTCGTGGCGGCTTTGGAATCCTTGTCGGGCTGGATGAGCAGGTCGTTTGCCATAGTTGCTGCGGGTTCGGTGGCCTCTGAGGGGCTGGTCTGCCGTTCGAACAGGGGGTTGTCCGTCTCCAGGCCCATGCTTTTATTATGCTTGACGCCGCCCACTTCTGTCTTGCCTGGGAGGGCCTCGAAATCCAGAGTCTCATATTCCGGCGACGACAAGTTTCCCATAAACAATAGACGGTTTGCGCCACCGGTTGTTACCAAAAATAAATGCTGCCCCGCCATTTACACTAGGAAATGAATAACATCGCAGGATCCCAGGGAGTAACGATGTCCCCAGTACCGGAGTTGAAGGCGACCCTCACCTTGCCCCAGACCGCCTTCCCGATGAAGGCCAATTTACCTCAGAATGAACCGCTCAGGCTCACCCGCTGGGCCGAGCTTGACCTCTATGCCGAACTGCGCAAAGCCAGCCAGGGCCGCCCCGCCTACCTTCTGCATGATGGTCCGCCCTACGCCAATGGCCCCATTCATCTGGGCCACGCGCTCAACAAGGGGCTGAAGGATTTTGTGGTCAAGTCAAAGACCATGGCCGGCTTTGACGCGCCCTACGTTCCCGGCTATGACTGCCATGGCCTGCCTATTGAAATTAAGGTCGACGAGCAACTAGGCCGCAAAAAGCTGGAGATGCCGGTGCCAGAGGTGCTGGCCGCTTGCCGCGCCTATGCGCAAAAATACATTGATCTGCAAACCTCGCAATTCGAGCGCATCGGCTGCTTCGGGCGCTGGGATAAGCCTTACAAAACCATGTCGCGCGACTACGAGGCACGCACGCTTGAGGCCTTTTACGGCTTCCTCGAAAAGGGCTTCGTCTATCGCGGCCTGAAGCCGGTCTACTGGTGCATCAACGACCGCACCGCGTTGGCCGAGGCTGAGGTTGAATACGACCAGCACATCAGCCCCTCGATCTATGTGCGTTACCGGCTCACGAGCGATCCGGAAGCGATCGACTCTGCACTCAAGGGCAAGCAGGTTTCCACGATCATCTGGACGACGACTCCCTGGACACTGCCCGCGTCAATGGCCGTGGCATTTCATCCTGACTTTGAGTACGTGGCGCTCGAAGCCGGCGATGAAATCTACATCGTCGCCGCCGAACTGGTCGCCTCTGTCGCCGCTGCATGCGACCTTGGCGCAACCACAGAACTCGCTCGCGTCAAGGGTAGCGTTTTGGAGCGCACGACTTTCCAGCATCCATTTCTTGAGCGCAGCATTCTGGGCGTCAATGCCACTTACGTCACAGCCGACACCGGTACAGGCGCGGTCCACACCGCTCCGGCTCACGGCGCTGACGATTTCTACACCGGCCAGCGTTACAACATCGATCCCATTTGTCGTGTCGATACCGTTGGCCGCCTTACCGTCGACCCTAACGCCTGGAACCATGCCGCTCCGCCGGCGTTCGAGGGTCTCAAGGTTTGGGCCGCGAACCCGGTGATTCTGGCCATGCTTGAAGAGCGTGGCGCGTTGCTTGCCAGCTGCGATCTCGAACACTCTTACCCGCACTGCTGGCGCTGCCACAAGCCGGTCATCTATCGCGCCACCGAGCAGTGGTTCATCGGTTTGGAAACGCCGGTGAAGCGCGGCGATGGCTCCGAGATAACTTTTCGCCAGCAGGCCATCGAAGAGATCGACAAAGTCGTCTGGGACCCGGCCTGGGGCAAGGAGCGCATCACCAACATGATCGCCACACGCCCCGATTGGTGCATCAGCCGCCAACGCATCTGGGGCGTGCCCATCGCGGTCTTCATGTGCGAACTGTGCAATCTGCCGATCATTAGCGCGGAACTCAATCGCAAGATTGTCGAGTTATTGCAGCGAGAGGGCATTGAGGCATGGCATACGACTCCGACGGAAGAGTTACTCCCGGCGGGCAGCGTCTGCGCTCACTGCGGCGGCAAAGATTTTCGCAAAGAGACCGACATTCTCGACGTATGGTTCGACTCGGGAACAAGCTGGTTTGCTGTCTGCGAATCCGATCCAGAGCTTCGGACCATCTATAAGTCATTCCAAGACGAGAGCGGCACAAAGTGCTTGTATCTCGAAGGTGGCGATCAGCATCGCGGCTGGTTCCATTCATCGCTGCTGACCTCGGTAGCTCTGCGTGGACGAGCGCCTTACTCGCACGTTGCGACGGCGGGTTGGACCCTCGACGAGCAGGGCCGGGCAATGTCGAAATCACTGGGCAATGGCGTTGATCCGGTTGACATCGCCAACCGCCTTGGCGGCGAAATCGTTCGCCTCTGGGTAGCGTCCATTGACTTTCGCGAAGACATGGCCGCTAGCGAAAACCTCATGCAGCGCTGCGCGGAAATCTATCGCAAGCTGCGCAACACCTTCCGCTTTTTGCTCGGTAATCTGCATGGCTTCGACGTTGTGCGCGACCGCGTACCCGAGGCTGAACTACTTCCGCTTGATCGTTACATGCTGGCCCGCACCCGCGAACTGACGGAGAAAGTACGCGACTGGTATGCGGCTTTCGAGTTCCATCGCGTCTACCACGCGGTCAATGACTTCGCTGTCATCGACCTGAGCAACTTCTATCTCGACGTGCTCAAGGACCGCATGTACACCTTCGCGCCCACAAGCAAAGAGCGCCGTTCCGCGCAGACGGTGCTTTGGCAGATCACCGAAGCGCTGGTACGTCTGGTCGCGCCGATCTTGAGTTTCACTGCCGACGAGGTTTGGGATTATCTGCCCAGAGTCGAAGGCCGCGAAGCTTCTGTTCATCTGGCGCAATTCCCTGCCCCGTCGGAGATTTTTTCCGACGACCCTGCGAGATTGTTGGAGGAATGGAAGCAAATCTTCGCCGTGCGCGATAAAGCACTCGGACAATTAGAGGAGATGAGACAGGCAAAGAAAATCGGTAAAGCACTTGAAGCGGACGTCGTCGTGCATGCTAAGGGAGCGATACTTGATCTTCTTCGCCAGTATGAACCGCATCTCAAAGAGGTGTTCAATGTCTCATCAGTTGAAGTGACTGGAGATTACGCGCATCTAATTAGCAAGACAGGTGAGCCAATTATCACAATTTTTTCCGACGATGTGCAGTGCGATGTGCGTGCCGCCACCGGCCACAAGTGCGCTCGCTGCTGGAACTTTATGCCCGTCGTGGCCAACTACGGCATCTGGCGAAACGTCTGCGCGCGCTGCCACGACGCACTCACTGAAATGAAGATAGCTCCGCCTGTGACAACATAATCGAATATCCCACTCTTGCCGCAAAAACAAGGACGTGGCAAGGGTGGGCCACCCGTCACCGATCATTGTTACCAAGGAAGCCCGATGAAATTCGCCGCGCCACGCCGCTTGCACTGGCTACTGCTCATCTCCGCAGTTATCATTTTTCTTGACCGCCTCACCAAGACCTGGGTCACACTGCGCATCCCCATTGGCGGGGCCATTCCGGTGATCCCACATGTTCTGCGCATCAGTCATTGGACCAATGAGGGTGCGGCTTTTTCGCTCTTCGCCAACTCTGCTTCACCGCAAACCGTGCGCTGGGCTCTGGTCGGCTTCTCTTCGCTGGCGGCCCTGATCGTTCTTATCGTTATGGTTCATCTCGCCGATCGCATTACCCTCACGACCGTCGCCCTTGCGATGATCTTTGCCGGAGCACTGGGCAACGTCCATGACCGTATCGCCTATGGCTCAGTCGTCGACTTTATCGAGGTCCACATTTTCAGCTATCACTGGCCTGACTTTAACGTGGCTGACTCATCCGTGGTTACCGGCGCCTGCCTGCTGCTGCTCGATTCCTTGTTACCCCAAAAAGCTCCGAAGCAATAACTGTCGATTTACGAGGCTTCCACATCACTCATGGCGAAATTTCCCCCAGGCCAGACTTTGCTGATCGACGCCGACGATACGCTTTGGGAAAACAACGTCTACTTCGAGCGCGCCATCGCCGCGTTCATTAGCTGCCTCGACCATCATGAATACTCGCCTGCCGAGGTTCGCGCGGTGTTAAATCAGGTCGAGCGCGAGACCATTCTTGCGCACGGATATGGTCTTCCTAGCTTCACACGCTCGTTGCTTCAATGCTTTGAACGGCTCAGCCCCGCCACGCTCACTGAAGAGAAACGGCGGCAGATTGAGAGCTTTGCCCACGCCATCGCTGAGCAGGAGATTGAGTTACTGCCAGGAGTGGCCGAGACCTTAGGCGAGTTAGTCACGCGTCACCGGTTGATCCTTATGACCAAAGGCAACCACGCAGAGCAAGCCGACAAACTCGCTCGCTCGGGTCTCGCCAGTTACTTTTCCTCGGTAGAAATTGCAGCGGAAAAAGACCCCGCCACTTATCGCGAAGTCATTCAGCGCCATGAGTTAGCGCCGCATACCGGTTGGATGATCGGCAATAGTCCCAAAAGCGATATCAACCCCGCACTCGCCGCCGGTCTCAACGCTGTTTTTCTCTTTCACAAAGACACATGGATTCTCGAACACGCCACGCTGGATGCCGCGCCCGAAGGACAGTTGTTGATTGAGTTAGATTCGTTTGCTAAACTCTGTGCTATCTTCTAATCGACAAGATTTCCTGCCCGAGGTGAGAATTGAGTCAGCCACCCGCAATGACTTTGCCTCCATATAACCAGGAATATCCGCCGCCACCGAGGGTTCAGTGGTGGGTACTCCTCATTGCTTGGTGGGCTTTAGCGGCTCTGATCGGCTGGCTTGCTCCTCAGCCCTATCAAAGTCTTCTGGACAGCCTGGTCGTTGATGCCTGGGCATTCTATCTCTGTCTCTGGATCCGCAATCTCGATCCCGATGCCAAGAGCATCTTTTGGTGCGATGCCTACGTGGTGGTGGAACTGGCCTATGCGGCAACAACCATTCGACAAGATATCTCTATTCTGCACGACTGGATCACTGGGTTATTAGGCCTGGCCTCAGCCATCCTGGGCATCGTGACCATTTATTTGATCCGTGCCGATCTTGAAAAACACTACAACGAGCGCGAACCCATAGGCCTTGACTTAAGTCCAGTCAAGACCTTCTTCTTTTCGTTTCTCTACTTCCAGTCGCAGCTTTACGACATCGCAGAGTATAAGAAGCGCCAGGCTGAGGGGATTGTCACGGACGCCGGTCGCACTTTGCTCCCCTGAGGTGTCGATTAGGTCAGCCGGCGTTCGCACCTAACTGTTTCACATCGGTAAGCATTTGCTCTGGAGTCCACTCGTTGCCGGGATAGAAGCGCACGACCTTGCCGTCCGCGCTGATCAGCGTAGTCGAGAGCGTGTGAGTGATTGTTGAATCCGCCTCGTTGCTCATTCCCAAATCAAAAAACTCGGCCATCTCCACGAGCACTGGTTTCTCCGGTACAGCAAAATCCCAGTGCGCAAATGCATTCTTCGCATCGCTGCCAATATACGTCACACCATACGCGCGAAGCCGTTCTGGCGTGTCGTGCTCTGGATCAAAACTCACGCAAATTAAATGCGTCTTCGCATAGAGTGCTGGATCGCCCGCTAACTGCTTCTCCAGTATCGCGAAGTTGCGTGTAACTCTCGGACAAAATTCTGCCGACGGACAGCGCGTATAGATAAAGGTAACTACCAGCGCCTTGCCATGAAACTGTCCGAGATGGATCGGCCGGCCGTCCTGATTCCGTAACTTGAAATCCGGTACCGCGTCGCCTGGCACGGGCACATGATAACTGACGGCAGGTTTGTAATCAGGCTTAGCCTGCGCCACCACCACGATATGATCCAGCATCACATCCGCATTCGCGTCTTGCGAAACCAGCACGTCGGCGGTGATTACGTCGCCTGGATGGAGCTCGCTGAGAATGCTCGCATCCTTCAGCTTGTAAGGCATCGTCATCGCATCCATGAAGCCCGCAATGGCCTCATGGTTCAGCGTAACTTCGCCCTTGGCGGCATCGGTCGAAACAACCTTGCCGCGTAATTTGTAAACCTTGAAATTTTGGCTGGAGCCCGGCTGCGAAGGCGCTTTCTGGCCGGTGTGGCAGCCGGCCAGCATGATCACAACAAGCAACAAGGAACTAAGTAATCGGCGCATCATAGGCTCAGTGTACTACCGTTTTCCCGTTGCATTACATCGTGCGTTTGAAGAGCGGCGTGGCAATCAGCAGGGTGCCGACTCCGAAGATCAAGAGAAAGAGAAGATCATATTGGATGGCCGCAAAGCCGCCGTCCTTGAGCAGAATTGCTTTGAAGCCGTCTACGCAATAAGTGAACGGGTCAATGATGGAAATAGCTCGCAGCCATGCGGGGAAGGCCGCGATGGGGTACATGCCACCGGAGGGGTAGAGGAGAAGTACGTTGAGGACGCCGAACATGGCGCGAGGAACGAGCGGGTCGTCAACGCGCACCATCAGCAGAAACATCATCCCATTGAATGCGATGGAAGTTACGATGATAAGCGCAAGCAGTTCCAGATCGGCCGCGGGATGAAAGATGGTGCCCAGGCCAGCCATGAGAGAGCCGATGACCGTGAGGCAGATGCCGGCGAGTATAGCTTTGATGGAGCCAGCCAGATTCAACCCAAAGACTAACTCCAGGCTTGTAATGGGAGTTACAAGATAGCCTTCGTGAACGCCGCGCGCCTTATCGTCGATATATAACATTCCGCCGCCAATCATGACGGAGATATACATGGCCAGAGCTATTGTGAGCGGCAGCAGGAATTTCATGTAATTGACGTAGGGATACAACTCGACGATCTCCAGAGCAATCTGGCTGGCCAGTCGAGGTTGAATCACCGGCGAGGTCAGAGAGTTGACGACGAGTTGCATCTCCGACTCAATCGAGCTAGAGCTGAACTGATCGGTATCGTCAACAACCAGGCCGATGACAGGCGCATCCTGCGCATAGACGCGGCGCGAGTATTGCGCTGGAATGATGACGGCAGCGTTGATCTTTCCGGTGCGCACGTCTTCGCGCGCCTGCACCTCATTGGTGTACTCGACAGTGGTGAAGGTCTTGATGTTGGCGGCAATGGAATCGAAGGCCTCGCGCAGCCTGACGGCTTGAGGGCCGTGGTCGTAATCGACAACGGCAACACGCTCCCCAACAATCTTTCCGCCGAAAGCATTGCCCATGATGAGTAATTGCAGAACGGGCATCATCAGCGACATGATCATGAGCGTGGGCGAGCGAAAGAACTTGCGCATCTCGCGCTCGACAATGGCAAACATTCTGTTCATGGCTGCATTCCTGGCCGGGGCGGTATGGTGAAGACGGGCGGCTTGACCTGCTCATCGCGGAGCTGGCGGCCAGTATAGTGGACAAACACATCGTCAAGCGTGGTGTTCTGCACACTGAGAGAAGTTAGCGTTTCTCCCAGCGAGGCGGCTAACTCGACTAACTGCATGGTGGTTTTCGATCCAGAAGAAGTTAGGACGCGATAATATCCTGCGCTCTCGGCCTGCACGCTGGTTACGCCTTCGAGTTGTTCGAGGCGCTGCTGCCACTCTTCCGTCTCGCGATCAAAGTGAACTTCGACGACGTTTGCTCCAGGTACATTGTGCTTAAGCTCGAGTGGCGTGCCCAGCGCGACGAGAGTACCGTGATCGACAATGGCCAAGCGGTCGCAGAGCTTGTCGGCCTCGTCCATGTAATGCGTAGTTATAAGGATTGTGAGGTTGCGGGTCGTGCGCAGGTTGCTTAGCATCTCCCAAACAGCAATACGGGAGACGGGATCGAGGCCGGTCGTCGGCTCATCGAGGAAAAAGATGCGCGGATTATGAACCAGCCCGCGAGCGATCTCGACGCGCCGCCGCATTCCGCCGGAGAGCGTTTTGACCTGCGCGCCGCGCCACTTGACGAGGTCAACGGCTTCGAGAACTTCCTGGATGTTTTTTACACGCGCTGCTTTGGGGACCGAATAGAGCTTGGCGTAAATGCTGAGGTTTTCTTCGACTGTAAGGTCAGGGTCGCTGGTGAGCGCCTGAGGAATCACGCCAATCATACGGCGCACAGCATCGGGATCTTTGGCTACGTCATGTCCGGCGACAATTGCGCGCCCGCCTGTCAGCGGAATCAAAGTCGTCATCATGCGAATGAGCGTACTCTTACCCGCTCCATTGGGACCGAGAAGACCGAAGATTTCTCCCTCGGCAACCGAGAAATTCACATCTTTGACGGCCTCGAAATCGCCGTAGCGCTTGCAGATGTGCTCGACGGCAATGGCCGGCTGCAGGCCGCTTTCCGTTTTGATCGAGTTTGTGGACGGTGCGTTCATTGGTTCACCGGCTTGAGCTTGATCTTGGGGATGTAAACTTCGGCGATCATGCCGGGCACGTACCGTTCTTCGGGATTGTCGATCAGCAACTTGAGCTGAACAGTTTTGATGTCGCGCTTGCGGCTGCTTACGTCACGCTGGGTGGCGAAGTCTGCTTCGGCTGACTTGTTGATCACCTTGCCTTGCAGAGTTGAGCCCGAGGGCATCACAACGCGGAGCGAATCGCCGAGTTGCACGGCGTCAGCGTGCGTCTCGGGCAGCGGCGCATAAACCCAGGTTTGGGTCAGGTCCATGATAGTGACGATGGCGGCGCCAGCGGCCACGACTTCACCCTGGCGAACTGCGCGAACGTTGACCTTGCCGCTGACGGGAGCAAAAACCTGCGCGTAACCTAACTCGACTTTTGCCTGTTCAGCGAGGGCGCGTGCATTTGCGGCATCGTCGCGGGTCGAGTCCACGGTGCGGGCGGCGACGGTGGAAAGCATCTCGTGGGCGCGCGCCTGACGCAACGAAGCCTCGGCGGCGGCAACGTTCTGCTGCGCTGCATCGACAGCGGCCTTGGCAGCCTGCAAACTGGTGGCAGCGTCGTCCTTTGCCTGCTCGCTCATAATGCCCTGCTGAGCCAGCGCCACTGTGCGGCTGGTGTCGGCCTGCTGATGGTCATAGTTGGCCTGAGCCTGAGCCAGCGAGGCTTTGGCGGAACTGAAGAGAGCCTCGGCGTTGACGGTGGCGCTGCCGGTTTCGCCGCGGGTTTGAAGCTCGGTCTCGACAGCCCCTCCAAGCTTACCCTTCTGGCTGGCAGCGGCAGCTTCGGCTGCCTGGCGCGCGGCCTGCAAGTCATCGCTCTCGATGATGGCGATCAATTGGCCGGCCTTCACACTCTGCCCTTCGTCAACGGTCAGTGTCTGGATGCGTCCGGGAATCTTTGAACTCACAACGACCTCGTTGGCATCCACCGTGCCAATCAGTTGCAGGTCGGAGGTTGGCCTCACCGTGACCAGGTACCAGATGAGCGACCCCACGGTCAGCAATCCCAGAATCATAAAAACTCTATTGCGTGCGTTCACTTATGCCTCACTTGTTCAGTTTTGTTAGCGCGGTCAGGCGCTGGTTTCGGCAAGAATCCGCTGTCTTCCGGCATGGGCGTTGCGGCTAGAACCCGCGCGGCCACGCGCGCTCCATGCTCCCGGTCAACAAAAATTGCCTGGCCCAAATACTCAATGGCCGACTTGCGGCGGAACTCCAGCTTATCGCTTTCCAAGGGGTCAATCCCCTCAACCAGCCTCATCATCGGCGCAGCCAGAAAATAGAAGACATTCGCTCCGAGCGCGGCAATGCGGATTTGCGACGGATCCACCGGAATCAACTCTCCCCACTTAATTCCCTCGTCAAGAACCTCTTGCATACGGGCCGTCAATGGCCGAAAGACCGTATCGATCAGAGGCCTGAGGGCGTTTTCTTCGCCACGATGCATGCGAATCATCTCCTGCTGCATCAGGCTTTGAAAACCAGGGTTGGAGTGGATGCGGTCAAAGTGATTCAGCGCCGAGAGAAGGAAACGCTCTCCGGCCGAGGCGTCTGCGTCAAAGACGGCCAGACTTGTGACCCGAACGCTTTCCGCGACCGATTCCAGGGCCGCTGCATAGAGCGCATCTTTGCCTTGGAAGTAGTAATACAGCAGGGCCTTGTTCACGCCGGCTTCCTCGGCAATTTGCTCCGTCCGTGCCCCGGCCAATCCGTTTGCGCTGAACTGCCGAATCGCAGCGTCAAGTATGCGCGCGCGGGTCTGATCAGCGCGTGCGGCCTGGGTTCTGGTTGAGGTAGAAACCGTCATATTTAACTAACTAGTTAGTAAATTACCATAGGAAATCTCGATTTGCAACCTGGTCGCGTCTCTTTCATTTGATTTTCACCTGAATTCGTCCCGGCAGGACCCATACGCTTGAAGTAAGTCAGGCGACAAATCGAATTGGGCGGATTTCGGCGGGCTGTGTCTTGGGATCGCTCTCGGCGTCGGCTTCGGCGTCCGGATCGTCGAATTTGTCTTCATCTTCTTCGTATCCGCTTGCAGCTTTCGAGCCGCTGGGCGAGTAGGTCTCATCGCCGGTCCTGGATGAACGCTCGACCTCGTACACATCGGTCAGTCCCAGGAAAGCCTCTTTGGGTCTGATCATCGGCGCGATGCGAACTCCGGTTACCGGGCTGATCTCCATACTCACTTTCTCCTCGTTCTCTGACTCCCCCTGCCAGCCTCTATCGGCCATATCTTGCCGATCTTTAATCTTTCCGATGGCTTTTGTACGAATTCCGGACAGTTTACTTAATCACTCATCCATCATGTTCTGTCCTTATTGCCGAGTATCGACTGGAAGGCTGAGATCTTTAGCTGATTTTTGGCATTGTGAGTGTCCGATTTCGAGACAGTCGACCGGCTCCAGAGTTGTTAGACTGGGAGCATGTTGGACGAACAGCAATTTCGCAATGTGGCTGAAGCCGCGCTCGACTCGCTCACGCAACACCTGATTGCGCGCGAGGAAGAGCAGGAAGCGGGCTTCGAAGCCGACGAACAGAACGGTGTTCTGAATGTGACCTTCGAGGAGCCGGCGGGCAAGTTCGTCATTACGCCGAACACGCCGATGCGCCAAATCTGGATCTCGGCGCTATCGACCAGCTTCAAGCTCGACTGGGATGAAGCCGCTTCAGCCTTCACTTTGCCGCGCACGGGCGAACATCTGATGGCGCTGGTAGACCGGCTGATCACGGAACACCTGGAAGGCTAGATCATTCTCGCCTTCTCGTGATTCGGATAGCGACATATGTTGGGCTCACCTGTCACTGAAAGAAGCTGGTCAATGAACAGACCGAGGCTCCATCTTTTCCAACTTACGTGTGCCGTCGCGGCTTTGCTCGGAATCATCTTTTTGCAACTCTCGCTGATGGCGAGGATGAATTCCGCTACATGGGACGAGCCGGATCACATTTACTCCGCATACATGCAGACGAAACACGGGGACTTCGGGCTCAACCCGGAGCATCCGCCCCTGATCAAATTTCTTGGCGCGCTTCCGCTGCTCAATATGCAATTGAAGATGCCTGGGCTTCAGGGCCGCCCTTATCGGCTTGAAGAGGCCGCTGGAGGCAGGGACTTCTTATTCGGAAATGACGCGAACACGATCCTCTTCCGCGTACGGATCGCGACCTCGGTGATCACGATCTTGCTGGCGCTGATGGTGTTTCTGGCGGCGCGGGAAATGTTCGGCACAGGCGCCGGTCTCATCGCCCTCAGTCTTATCGCCTTCGATCCAACACTGCTCGCTCATTCGGCATTGATGACGACGGACGCCGGTGGCGCCTGCTTCATGTTCGCGTCGATCTATGCCTACTACCGCTACGCCAAGTCACCATCCAACTGGCGGCTGGTGCTGGTTGGCCTTGCGGTTGGGCTGGCGCTGGCGTCGAAGCACAGCAGCGTGCTGATCTTTCCCATGTTGCTGTTGTTGGGTCTTGCTGAGGTACTTTGGCCCGAAGCGCCTGCCAGCCAAGAAGTTCCCGCTAGCCTGCGCAAGCGTTCTGTTCATTTCGCCGCGGCGTTCATCGCCATCGTGCTTCTTGCTGTTGCGGTGCTTTGGTCGTGCTACGGTTTCCGCTATGCCGCACGGGGGGACGGAATGCAGCTTAACCCCTCCATGCCGGTGCAACTTGCGCGTGTTCCCAGCCATTTCGAAGGAGCAGTGCTTGCCACTATAGCCAAGCTGCACCTGCTTCCGGAGTCTTACATCTACGGCTTTGCCCACGTTCTGATTCAGTCCAAGGCGTTTACGAGCTTCCTGCTGGGCACAATCTATCCGCATCCAGTGTGGTTCTATTTCCCGGTGGCCATGATCATTAAGTCAACCCTCTCGTTTCTGATCCTGCTTGGAATCACCGCGTGGGCCATGGCTACGAGAAGGTTTCGTGACAGGCGCGAGATTCTCTATCTGACCATACCTGCGGTCATCTATATGGCCTTTGCGATGGCAGGAGGTATGAACATTGGCGTTCGGCACGTTCTTCCTCTTTATATTTTCCTCTCCGTTCTGATCGCCGGTGCAAGTTGGAGGCTCGTCCAGAGGGATCGTCGCTGGCTCTACGCGGTGATCGTGCTCATGGTGTTTCAGGCGGTTTCTGTGCTGCGCGCCTTTCCGGCTTACGTTTCCTACGCCAACGAGGTGGCTGGAGGCCCTGCAGCCGTCCACAATCTGCTCAGCGATTCCAGCTCCGATTGGGGTCAGCAGATGAAGGCTGTCAAGGGCTACACGGACGCGCACGGTATCAAGAGTTGCTGGTTTGCTTACTTCGGTCAGGGAGTTGCGGACTTCAGCTATTACGGAATTCCGTGCAAGCCGCTGATCACAGCCGATTCGCTTTACTTTGATGGCCCGCACGATGTGCCGCCGGTGATCGATGGCCCGGTGCTGATGAGCGCCGGCGTTTTGTCGGGCTTTGAGTTTGGGCCCGGCGCTTTGAATCCGTATGAACAGTTCAAGCAAATCAAGCCGGATGCGTTGATCGATTATGGCGTATTCGTCTACGATGGGCACTTCGATGTGCCACTCGCCGCGGCGCTGAGTCACGTGCAAAAATCGGGTTTGCTGCTGGCGCAGAAGAATGTTCCGCAAGCGTTGGCGGAAGCGCAGCAGGCTGAGGTCCTGGCGCCCGATTCGGCCACCGTCAACGCAACTTTGGGCAGAGCGCTGGACGCGAGCGGCCGCATTCAAGATGCGCTGCCTTACTACCGGAAGGCGCTTGTGCTGGCGCAGACCGTCGAGCCTCGATTCCAGCAATCTCTGATCAAGGCAATGGAAGCGCGGCTTTCATTCATCCATCCGGTTACGCCTACTGCTTGAGGAACTCGAAGGTGCAGGTACGGCCCACGATGCCCAGGCCTTGGCTTCTGGTGCCTGTTCCGTCGGTCGCTGTGAATTGTGCCCTGATGTCGTAGCTATAAGTCTCCCCCTCGTGAGCGAAAACTCCACGAGCATATTTTCTGGAATAGACAATGCCATTGGCGGAGAGTTTAGCCGAGCCGTCATCCTTAATTGGGCCTTCGATCAGCAGGTAGCCAGGCTGATCGGCTGTTCCGTGTTCTCCACGGAAGTTACCGCCCATGATCACGCTGGGGATCTTCCAGGTGTAGGCTTCGGTGTTGCCTTTCGCAGGGCATGTGAGAGTCGTGAGCCATTTGCCGTCGAAGCGCTCACTTGCAAAGGAAGCCGCCGGCAAGAATGCCAGGGCGCAAACCATAAAAAGCCGCACAACTTTCCGCATGACTTTCCCCCGTCGGCCATGCTAGCACGGCTTTGGCGGGAAGGTCCATAGCTCGAGCACGCGTGCTCGACCTGCGACGTGGCTCCCCACGCCGGCCGCACAGGCAAGATGCGGCCGAGGTGGGGAACCGATATAGACTGCTGTACCTACTGCAACGAATAAATAGTCTTAAGTTCTTTATCCCTTACGTTCTTCGGCAGCGGCGCATAGGAGAGGCTGGCAGCTTCGTCCTCGCCGGAGTTGACAATCCAGCTCAGCAGATCCTTGATTACCTTGCCCTTGGCCGGATCAGCAGATTTGAGTGGCACCAGCAGCCAAGTGAAGCTGGAGATGGGATAAGCGTCCTTGCCGGGCGCATTGGTGATGGAGACGCGGTAGTCGTCGGGAAGCTGCTTAACGCTGGCCGCGGCGGCGGTGACGCCTTCAATAGAGGCCTTCACGTAGTTACCGGAGGCGTTCTTGATTGAGCCATAGCTGATCTTATTCTGCAACGCGTAAATCAACTCGACGTAGCCCAAAGAGCCGGACAACTGGCGCACATAGCTCGCCACGCCTTCATTGCCTTTGCCGGCCACGCCCGTTGGCCAGCTTGGAGAGGCGCCCCTGCCAGGTCCGTTAGCCCACTCGGGGCTGACCTTGCTCAGGTAGTCGGTAAAAATATAGGTGGTGCCGCTGCCGTCCGCACGGTGAACCACGATGATCTTCTTTGCGCTCTCGGGGATGCCAGAAAGATTCACGCCGGGGTTATCCTTGGCAATGCGCGCATCGTCCCAGCGAGTAATCTTGCCCAGGTATATGTCAGCCAGCACCTCAGGGCTGAACTTAAGGTCGCTGACGCCAGACACGTTGAAGATGGGCACCACCGCGCCCATCACCGTGGGTATATGAATGAGTTTCGTCTTCGACGGAGCTAATTGCTCGTCGGTCGCTGGTGCGTCGGTGGCCCCAAAGTCTACAAGGCCAGCGGTCATCTGACGAATGCCGCCGCCGGAGCCGATGGATTGGTAGTTGATCTCGACGCCGGGATGCGCGGCGCTATACTCGCTGAACCATTTCGAGTAAATCGGATAGGGGAAAGTTGCACCTGCTCCGGTCAACTTCTGAGCCTGCGCAGTGCTCAAAGCCACAACCATTAAACCAATGGCAATCAATCTTTTCTTCACGGAAATCTCCCTTGCAGAATTTCTTCCTTACCAGATTGTCTACGGCCAATGTTACAAGCAATTGAATTCAAGCTGTTTTTGCGGCATTATTTGGTAGAAGAAGCGGCTTGGGGTTCCTTCTCCCGGTTTCCTGGCCTAGCTCCGCAGGTTCTATACTGGCCTTCACTCGATATCCATTCCAGGAGATTCCATGACCCCCTTTCCCAGCTTCCCCGCCGCCCTGCTTGCAGCCTCTCTCTTCTTTGGACCAACCCTCTTGAGGGCCGATGACGACAAGCCCGCCACCCCAGCCGCAGACAAAGCAGCAGAAAAGGCTCCGCCCGCCGAGGTCAGCACGCAGGGCACGATCGATGTGGGCGGCCAGAAGATTGCCTACACGGCCACCGCCGGGACGCTGCCCGTAGGCTCGACTGACGTTCAGGATGCACAGCTTGGCTTGGACGGCAAGGCGCAGAGCGGGAGCCAGCTCGCAGCTACAGAACCCAAAGAGCTGAAGGATGCAACTCCCATTGCTCGTATGTTTTATGTCGCTTACTTCAAGAAAGACGCGAAGGCTGAAGAGCGTCCCATCACCTTTTTTTTCAATGGCGGACCGGGCAGCTCGACCGTCTGGCTGCACATGGGTTCGCTTGGCCCCAAGCATGTGGTCACAAGCGGCGACCAGCATCTGCCCGCCGCCCCTTACAAGATGGTGGATAATACCTACTCGCTGCTCGATACCACCGATCTTGTTTTCATTGATATGCCCGGCACCGGCTTTGGCCGCCTGACTGGCAAGGATGCGGAAAAGGCTTTTTGGGGCGTCGACGAGGACGCCAGCGCCTTTGCACGGTTCATTCAGCGCTTTATCACCAAGTACAACCGCTGGAACTCACCCAAGTACATCTTCGGCGAGAGCTATGGAACCACACGCTCCGCGGTGCTGGCGAACATTTTGGAGCAGAAGGCGACCGACCTGAACGGAATCATTCTGCTCTCGCAGATCTTTAATTTCACCACTGACATTGACGGTCCCACTGGAAACCCCGGCGTGGACCTGCCCTATATGCTGGCTCTGCCCACCTATGCGGCCACGGCCTGGTACCACAAGAAACTATCTCAGCAGCCTGCGGGCCTTGAACCCTTCCTGAAGGAAGTGGAAGACTTCGCGATGGGCCCTTATTCGCACGCGCTGGCTCTTGGTACTGATTTGAGCGTGGAGGAAAAGCAGCAGGTTGCCGAGAAGCTGCATGTGTACACAGGCCTGCCAGTTGCTTATTTACTCAAGGCCAATCTGCGCGTGAACGGCGGCGAGTTCGAGAAAAACCTGCAAGACGATCAGGAGCTGACCACCGGCCGTCTCGACACGCGTTTCTCCGGCCCGACCATGGACCCGCTGAGCGAAGGCGCCGATTACGATCCGCAAAGCTCGGCCATCTCGTCGGCTTATGTTTCGCTTTTCAACGATTACGTACGGCGCGAGCTCAAATATGGTGAGGGCCAAACCTATCTTCCCGAAGCGCTTTTCGGAGGCGCGCACTGGGACTGGGCTCACAACGGCAACCCGATCAGCCTGAATGTCACCAACGATCTAGCCGAGGCTCTCAAAACCAACCCACGGTTGAGGATCATGGTCAATGGCGGTTACTATGACTTGGCCACGCCGTTCTTCGCCGCACAGTACGAAGAGAAGCATCTGCCGATTCCGCAGTCATTGACCAAAAACATTGAGTATGACTGGTACGAGTCCGGCCACATGGTCTACGTCCGCGACGAGAGCCTTAAGCAACTCCACGATCGCGTAGCCGCATTCATCAAGAGCACACAGGCTGATCATCAGTAATCGTGAGGAAGTTCAGCGCTACGGAGTTTTCGGAGCCGGAGGAGCGACAGGAGCCTCTGCGCCCCACGGTAAAGTGACAGAAGGAAGACAATTCGGTCCTTCCGCGCTGGCTTTGAGCGTCCCCTGCGTTTTACCTGGCACGTAGGGGAAGACCGCCATTACGGCGTGGCCATTTCCGTCAGTGGTCAGCACCTCGCTGTCCGTCACACCCTGGGACGCTAGCACCACTGGTACCTTTTCCCTATCGGGAAATCCGTCGATAACTACCAGGACCGCTTTTGCATCAGGCTGTGCGAGTCTGACTTCAATCCTGCATCCCTGCTCTTCTGCCATCACGGGATGGGGAACGATTGTGCCGTAGACTCGCAACTGTCCGTCTCTCCTGGAGAAAAGATATCGAATCGGCTCCGCGCTGTCGGTCATCAGGGTGACGATGAACTCATCGCTCCCCGCCTCATAGGTCATCTCCTGCTCGGGCTTGGGCTTGTGAATCATCAACAAGCCCTGTCCATTCACGTAGATATCGGCAGGATCAGGAGAAAGAGTCTTGGCCAGCGTCCAAATGCTGAAAGCAAAAATCTTGTTTTCAGGAGCGCCATCGGCATAGAGACGATAGCGTGTTGCAACACGGCCTTCGGGTGTCGTCTGTTCATCGATCTTCTTGAAGCGCACACGCAATCCAGTAGGATTCAGGTTGCCCGTTTCACTGTCCCACACAGCCTGGCGCTCGAGAACGGAGAGTACTTCCTTCGAGGGAGGAGCCTGGCCCTTGAATCCCGAGTAGTTCAAGATGTCCCATTTCTTAGGCGTTTGTGCGGAGGAAGCAAAGGGGAAGATGAACAAAGCACAGAACGATATGCTGAGAAAGACGCGCATCTGATGCGAAATACGTGACATATATCTAGTGTCCAATATGTCCTTTCCAAACGCAACCAAATTCTGAATGCAGTCCAACAACCCCCACTTGCCGGGGAACATCCTCGTTCAGGCGGGCAGTCCATCGTTTTTGCCCATCGGTTTCACGTAGACCAGCGCGGTACGGCCCTCGGGATAGTAGTTCTCTCGCCTGCCCTCACAGCGATAGCTCTGCGCTTCGTAAAGATGAATAGCGCCGGCATTTGCGGTCTCGACATGCAACCAGATTAGATTGGCTCCTGCGACGCGCGCGGAGCGCTCGATTCGCTCCAGCAACTCGCGGCCAACTCCCCTGCCCCGCGCCTCTGGAACCACCTCAATCGTCTGAATGTAGGCCGTGATTCTCTGCTTTCGCTCGGCCCATTCGACGATGGCAAAGCCGCGCAGTTGCCCATCTTCTTCCGCAATCCAGGTGGCCGCATTCGCGCGGCTCACAAGCACGCGCATATATCGCCGTCCAAAGCGAGAGGGCGGCGCAAAGCAGAGTTCTTCAATCGCGTAAAGCTGATCAAAGTCCTTAGGATTGTATGCGCGATAATTCACAGTCCAACTCTATGGCAGGCAGAATGCAAAGAGCCACCCATGGAGAGGATGGCTCTTTGCCTGCCGATGAGAAAGTTGTTGGTTTAGACCTTCGCTTCCAAATCGGTGATCACGTCGAAGAAGCGCTGATCGAGCCGGCGGTTGGTGGCGATGGCTTCTTTGATGGTGATGTCGGTGATGTCCAGGCCCTTGAGCACGGCAATCCGGCCCCACTTTTTGTCATGTACCATATCGATTGCGTGCAATCCGTAACGTTGTCCGAGCACGCGGTCATAGGCGGTGGGAACGCCGCCGCGCTGGGTGTGACCCAGGTTCACTGAGCGGGTTTCAAAGCCAGTCTTCTGCTCGATCAGCTTGGCAAGAGCTTCGCCGATGCCCGACAGGCGCGCATGGCCGAAGGAATCCGTCTTGGCGTCGCCAATCACCTGGCCAACCTCGGGCAAATGAGCGCCCTCGGCCACCACCACCACGCCGTAATGCTTGCCGTGATCGTAGTTGTACTTGAGCAGCGCGCAGACGTGGTCGATGTCGATCTCTTTTTCTGGAACCAGCACCACGTGCGCCCCGCCCGCCACGCCGGCCGCATAGGCGATCCAGCCGGCGTCGCGACCCATCACTTCGACCACCACGACGCGGTTGTGCGAGTCGGCGGTGGTGTGAATGCGGTCAACAGCCTCGGTGGCGATCATGACGGCTGTGTCGAACCCAAACGTCTGGTCTGTCCCGTTAATGTCGTTGTCGATCGTCTTGGGCACGCCCACGCTGGGGACGCCGTTCTCGCTCAGAAACAGCGTTACTGACTGCGTGTCATCGCCGCCCAGAGCGATGAGCGCATCAATTTTGTTGGCCTTCAGAACTTCCTGAACCTTCTCGATTCCGCCGGGAATCTTCTTCACGTTGGTCCGCGAAGAGTGCAGGATGGTGCCGCCCTTCAACTGAATGCCGTCGGTATTCTCCAGAGTCAGCGGAATGAAGTTGTTGTCCAGCACGCCACGCCATCCGTTGAGAAAGCCGATGAACTCATCGCCGTAGTGGTTGATGCCTTTGCGCACAGCCGCGTAGATCACCGCATTCAGTCCGGGGCAGTCGCCGCCGCCGGTCAACAAAGCAACTCGCATCGTAAAATCTCCTCATTGATTTTTTTGCGCGGCCATTCAGACCGAGCCGGGAATGAATCCCTGAGATCTGCGTCGAGAACAAAAGAATCGCCAGCCTCGACGTCTTATCCAGTCTACTCTGTCGCTGTAAAGCAAAATCGTGACTATGCTCACGTTCAGCGAAGTTTCTCGCGCCGAGCGGGAATCCCCAGACTGCCCTTATTCCCTATGTCCGAGTGAGCTCTTGCGCATGTGGCGAGTTATTGATCACCTGATCAAGCATCATTCGGTGATATGATTGGTGATGTGGAGGTTTCCCGTGAGAGCAACTGTTGCGCTCGATGACGAACTGTTACGAAAAGCCCAGGAGTTCTCCGGCATAACGGAGAGAACGGCACTTCTCAAGAATGCTTTGAAGGCGTTGATTCACCTTGAGGCTTCGCGGAGGCTCGCGGCGGTTGGGGGCACAGAGCCGAATTTGGAAGGCATCAAACGCGTAAGAGCCGACCGTCTGTGATTCTGGCCGACACATCCATCTGGGTTGATTATCTGCGCAGCGGCGACCGGGAGATGGAAAATTTCCTGAGCCGGGGACAGATTGCAATGCACCCTTTTATTATTGCGGAGATTGCGCTTGGATCACTGCACAACCGGCGAGCAAGGCTTGACGAAATGGAAGCGCTGCTCGAAGTGAGGGTGGCACAACTCGGCGAAGTGCGGCACATGATAGAGGCACACGCCCTTTACTCGAAGGGCATTGGCCTGATAGACGCGCACCTGATAGCCTCCTGTTTACTCACTCCAGGAACGCAATTATGGACGCGCGATGCCGCGATGAAAAAGGTAGGCGCGACCCTGGGAATTCTCGTCAATCTTCCCTGAGAGCCGGAATTGTACCGGCTTGATTGGAAAGAGGACGCCGCGAAGTGCTTCAATAGGAGTTATGCCCGGAAGTGGAGCTTTGGATTTGCTGGCCTTTGCCAGCATTGTCGTCGTCGTGCTGCTGGTTTTGCTCCAGTTGACCCGGCTGGGCTATGTGGTTCGCGCAACCATCCCCGACCGTCCGCGGCGGCGCTGCTTCATCGCTTCGGTCTCCTTCCTGTTTACATTTGTGGGTGTCCGCATCCTGGTCCATCGGATCGTAAATCATGAAGGACACTTCCAATGGGTGGTGGTGCATGGCCATCACATTCACCACCTGGTCTGGGGAATTCTGATTCTGCTGCTGGTGGGCTATGGCTGGCTGCTCGACCTGGGGCGCTCTCACTCGCCGTTATCGATTTTCTTCAGCCGCCTAATGTCGGTCGGCTTTGGCGTGGGCGCGGCGCTCACCCTGGACGAGTTTTCGATCTGGCTCGACCTGGAACCGGACGCTTACTGGTCAGACGCGGGGAGGCTCAACATTGACGCAATCATCCTCTTCGGTGCTTTGCTGGCGGTGGGCGCCGGGGGCGCGCCGTTCTTTAGCCGGATGCACATTCTGTGGGACAAGCGCGCCAACTTTGGTCGGGGGCTGGGCCGCGGGCTGAGCTTCCCTATTCGCCGCGCGCGGTTGCTTCGTCCTCGTAAAGTGCGGCGATCAGGGTCGCATACCGGCTCGTAATCGCGCGCCGCTTGAGCTTCATGGAGGGCGTCAGTTCGCCCGACTCCTGGGTCCATTCGTCGGGTACTACGCGGAAGCGCTTCAGGCTCTCAAAATTGGCGAGAGTGCCGTTCACCTCACGCACAATCTCGCTATAGACGGCTACTACACGGCTGTCTGCCACCAATTCAGCACGATTTTTTGCCTGAATGCCGTGCTGTTGCGCCCATTCCTCGAGCGCCGTGAAGTTGGGCGCAAGCAGTGCCGAGACGAACTTGTGCTTGTCTCCGACAAGCGCGGCCTGCGCTACCAAAAGATGATTTTTGAGCTTGTTTTCAATCGGCTGCGGCGCCACCAACTTGCCACCTGAAGTCTTCAGCAGCTCTTTTTTGCGATCGGTAATGAAGAGGAAACCGTCCTTGTCGATGTGGGCGATGTCACCGGTACGGAACCAGCCTTCCGGGTCAAATGCCTCAGCGTTCGCCTCCGGCTTCTGCCAATAGCCGGAAAAGATCGATGGTCCGCGAACCAGCAACTCCCCATCATCCGCCACTCTTAGCTCGAGATTAGACAGGGGCATTCCCGCGGCGCCCATGCGGTGCGCGACGGGCGTATTTAGAGCGATCAATGGCGAGGTTTCGGTGAGGCCATAGCCCTCCCAAAGAGCGATTCCTGCTGAGGCGAACCAATGAATCGTGTCGATCCCCAAAGGCGCGCCACCGGAGACAAAAACCCGCACGCGACCGCCGAATGCCTCGCGCACCTTGGAGTAGACCAGTTTGTTGGCCAGCTTCCACATCGATGAAGAGGGTCGACGGCCTTCGTAGACTGTGTTGCGGTGATCGGCTCCCAAATGCAAAGCCCAGGCGAGCAGCCGCTTCTTGACCGGCGAAAGCGCAGTGCGGCGTTCCACTTCCTCGCGAATCTTCTCGAAGACCCGAGGCACGCCCACAAAAACCGTTGGCCGAACCTCGTGCATGGCCTGCGGAAGCTTGTCGAACTTTGAGCAATAGGCGACTTGCACACCATACCTGAACATTACATAGTCCAGGGCCCGAGCCGTGACGTGCGAGAGAGGCAGGAAAGAGATTAGGGCGTCCGCAGGACCGAAGTCAAAATCAACGGCTGCGATGTTCTGATTCTCGGCAATGTTCCCGTGAGTGAGCGCTACGCCTTTGGGCTCGCCGGTCGTTCCGGAGGTATAGATCAGCGTGGCCAGATCCTTGGGCTCAACGGAGCGGGCCAGCGCATCGAAGACCGGGTCGCGCTCAGCGCCGCGTGCATCTGCCCCGGCCAGCGTTTCGCTGAATGCCATAGCTCCCTGCGGAGCCGCTGGGTCCATCATCAGGATGCGCTCGAGCGAAGTAAGCTTGCGCACGGCATTCAGCTTGTCAAACTGTTGGCGAGTGGAAACGACGGCGATCCGGCAGCCCGCATCGGCCACCAGCGCGGCAATCTGCTCGCCTGTAAGCGTGGGGTAGATGGGCACATTCACGGCGCCGATGGCGAGCGCGGCAAAGTCGGTGATGGCCCACTCCCACCGGTTCTCGGCGATCAGGGCAATGCGGTCTCCTTTGTGCGCACCCCAATTTAGAAATGCCTGGCCGAGCGCGCGAACCCTCTGGTAGATCTGATCCGAGGAGATTGGCTGCCACTGGGCAAACTCATTCTGCCACAGGATCGCACGGGGATTGGCAGCTGCGGCAACGCAGCAAAACAAGTCATTGATCGTGGAAAGCGTTTTGTTTTGTGTCATTTTCGGTCAACGGTGAAAGCGAAGATTGTTCATCCGCGATCATTCGAGAGTGTATCAGCGCGCAGTCACATCTGTGAAGCAATTCGCTTCGCTGCCAAACACCCAGCCTGAGCACGCCCGATTGCTTTGATAACATGACAAGGACGTTCGATATTTGCCCGCCGCCAATCCAGAATCCTATCTGAACCGAAAGAGAGAAGCGCCGCTCAATGGAAGCCACACAAGCCTCATGGGGCCGGTTCTATCGTCCAGAGCTGGATGTGGTTCGCTTCCTCGCCTTCTTTCTGGTATTTCTTGTCCACACTCTACCCTCCACGCGAGATCCAAGGGTTGCGCATCTGCTAGGGGGCTTCGGTCCAGCATTTGATGCTATCGGTGATGCATGCGGTTTCGGTCTCAGCCTTTTTTTCGCGCTCAGCGCTTTCCTCATCTGCGAACTGCTGCTGCGCGAGCGCGATGCGTCTGGAACTATCGCCGTCAAGCAGTTCTATATTCGCCGCATCCTCCGCATCTGGCCGCTCTATTACTTGGGCTTGGCTCTCGGTGTCGTTTTTGCCTTGCTGCCGGGCGGCCAGCCCGCCGCAATTGTCGACATGGGTTGGTTTGTCATCTTCATGGGCTCTTGGTATTGCGTTTTTCACGGTGCTTTGCTTAATCCCGCAAATGTGCTGTGGAGCGTTTCTGTGGAGGAGCAATTCTATCTTTTCGCTCCGTGGCTGATTAAATACCTGAACCGAAAGTCGCTTTATGGATTTTGCCTGACGATTATTCTTATTGCCAATCTCTGTCTCTTTTATCTCGGCCGCGTGAGAGCGCCTCATGCCAGCGTCTGGTGCAACACCTTTGTTCAGTTTGAATGCTTTGCCGGCGGCATCCTGCTTTGTCTTGTCCTCCACGGACGGTTGCCCAGGCTCGTCATTTGGCAACGATTGGCGCTGCTGGCCGGCTGCCTCTTTTGTTGGTTTTACGCCTGCTACGGATTGCACGCTTTCTTCGGTGGCTACGGCGGACAAAACCCCGGCAGTTGGCCGCTCATCTTCGGGTGGGCATTGGCCGCACTAGGCTGCATTATGTTGCTCACTGCGTTTTTGGGAGTGAGCCCAAAGCTGCTGCCCGGATGGGCAATCTATCTCGGACGCATCTCATTTGGCCTTTATGTCTACCACTTGTTCGCCGTGGACCTGATGAATCGCCTCATTATCCAAGAGGTCGTGTCACTCGATAATCCGGTCGTCAACTCATTCAAGGGCTTAATTTTCATCTTGAATTTTGTCTTTACCCTTGCTTTGACTATTTTGATGGCGGCGCTTTCGTATCGTTATTTTGAAACGCCGTTTCTCAAGATGAAGAAGCGTCACGCGATCATTGATAGCCAGCCAATTGCGGGCGCTGATTGATCGCACCCGCGGCCTAATGAACAAATCAAGACTCGGGAAGACCACGCAAACTCTCTTCCGCGCTCTGGCCGCAGTTGCCCCAATCGCACATCAGTAATACATCGTTGATCAATATTTCCGCCTTCGACGGTTTGAGGTATAAAGAGGATTCGGGCGATCATCCACCGTCATCGGTCGAGAATGCCTCGGTGTTCAGTAAAGATATCCATCAGAATACAGATCCGCGCGCCAAAGCGAATTGGAGACACACGCGCGTGATAGGATTCTCAGTACCGGTTGAATCCCATTCATCACCCACTAAAAAAGAAGTGAGGTCCACCGTATCGATGCAAGCACCTGAGCATACCGCTGGCCGGTTTTATCGCCCGGAATTGGACTTTGTTCGCTTCCTGGCATTTTTGTTTGTTTTTGTTCACCACACCCTGCCTCATGTCTCCGATCATCGCATTGATAGTTTCCTTAACGGTTTCGCTCCGATCTTCTATGCTTCGGTAGGCGCCTGTAGATTCGGACTCAGCCTATTCTTCACGCTGAGCGCGTTTCTCATATGCGAATTACTGCTGCGCGAACGCGACTCAACAGGCAAGATCGAGATTAAACAGTTCTATATTCGCCGTATCCTGCGCATTTGGCCGCTTTATTATCTCGCACTGGCCCTGGGCCTGATCGTCGCGTTCTTGCCCGGCGGTACGCCCTCCTCGGCTGTCGGTATAGGCTGGTTCGCCATCTTCATGGGCGCGTGGCATAGCGCCATCTATGACTTACCTCAGAATCCGATTAATCCGCTGTGGAGTATCTCCGTCGAAGAGCAGTTCTACCTGTTTGCCCCATGGACTATAAAGTATTTCAATCGAAAATCGCTCTATGTATTTTGCGGTTTGCTTATTTTAGGCTCAAACGTCTCACTCTATTACCTGGGCAAAGTGCTGGCAGCAGAGACTAGAATTTGGTTTAACTCCATAGTGCAGTTTGAGTGCTTTGCGGCTGGTATCTTGTTATCTCTTCTCCTTCATGGCCGAACACCTAAACTTGCTTTTTGGCAGCGACTGACGCTCATAGCTATAGCGTGGTCTTGCTGGTTTTTTGCCTGTTATGGTCTGCATTATCAATTCTATCTTCCATCCGATAACCCAGGCAGTTGGGCGCTCATCGGCGGATATGCCTTGGGCGCTCTGGGTTCCGTTTTACTGCTTTTTGCATTTCTGGGCGTGAGTCCAAAGCTGCTTCCACGATGGACTATCTATCTGGGTCGTATCTCCTTTGGCCTTTATGTTTATCATGAGCTAGCGGTTTACATGCTAACTCGTCTGCTGTTTGGGCATCCGGCGGCTGTCAATAGTCCGATCTTCCTCTTCAAGGGCGTACTGAGCCTGGGATTGACGGTTCTGATGGCGGCGATCTCCTACCGTTATTTCGAAACGCCGTTTCTCAAGATGAAGAAACGTCATGCAGTCATTGATAGTCAGCCGATTGCGGGTGCTGGTTGATCGTTCTTTCAGAGGTCGAACCGCGAAGCTGCAATCGATCTCGTAATGACCCGGCGCGAGCCTCGATTTCGCCTTTTCAGACTAAAAACAGGCTCGGAAACAATGTGCTGACTTTGATAGGATTGCTGTGTTGCGCTCGCCTTTTTCCCGCATTCTGAATCTTCTGCGAATCGAAGGAGGGGGCATTCGCTGAATGGAAGCCGCACAGAATTCGAGGGGGCGATTCTACCGCCCGGAACTGGACGTCATTCGCTTCCTCGCCTTCTTTTTGGTCTTTCTCTTTCACTTCCTGCCCTCGACTCACGATCCGCGCGTTAGTCACATGTTGAGAGGCTTTGGTCCGGTCTATGATGCGATCGGCGACGCTTGTGGATTTGGTCTCAGCCTCTTCTTCACGCTCAGCGCTTTTCTGATCTGCGAGTTACTGCTTCGTGAACGCAAGGACTCTGGAACCGTCGCGGTCAAGCAGTTCTACATTCGACGCATTCTTCGCATCTGGCCGCTCTATTACCTTGTCTTGGCTCTCGGCATGGTTTTTGAGTTGCTGCCCGGTAGCCAGCCCGCCGACATCGCAGGGATTGGCTGGTTCGCCATTTTCATGGGCGCATGGTACACAGCCAATCACGCTGGGATGAACAACCCCATCATTCCACTGTGGAGCATCTCCGTCGAGGAGCAATTCTATCTGTTCGCCCCGTGGGTCATGAAATACTTTAGCCGCAAATCACTCTTTGGGTTTTGCGTTTTGATCATCTTGATTGCCAATTCCTGGCTCTTCTATTTGGGCAGAGTGAGAGCGCCGCATATTACCGTTTGGTTTAACTCCTTTGTCCAATTTGAATGCTTTGCGGGCGGCATCTTGCTATGCCTCTGGCTGCGCGGAGGCGTGCCAAAGATCTCCACCTGGCAACGAGGTGCGCTGCTCATGCTCGGCTTCGGATGCTGGTTCTTTGCATCTTATGGACTGCACACTTTGTTCCTCAGGGTCGGAGGAGGCAACCCCGGCAGTTGGCCGCTGATAGGGGGGCAGGCGCTGGCCACACTGGGCTGCGTATTGCTGCTTGTGGCTTTCCTGGGAGTGAAGACGACGCTGCTGCCACGATGGGCGATCTATCTTGGGCGCATCTCATATGGCCTCTATGTTTTTCACGTGTTCGCGATTTTCCTCACAGATCGCCTTTTCATTGAGTTCATGGCCAGCAACTTGGTTGTCAACTCATTCAAGGGTCCTGCATTCGTGCTGAAATTTATCATCTCCCTTGGTTTGACCATCGTGATGGCGGCGATCTCATACCGTTATTTCGAAGCTCCGTTTCTCAGGATGAAGAAGCGTTATGCGGTCATTGATAGCCAGCCGATTGCGGGCGCCGGCTGATCTTTGCTATTCGAGAATGGCGTAGATCAGGACTCGAAGAGACTTCACGGGGCACTCAGGAGTGTAGCGAGCGTCCTTGCTGAAAACTCACAATCTGGTACATATTTAGCAATTTTCAACAATGGTGCCTTGCATACTTATGCACAGCGTTGTATATTTATTCATTGCGGGCGCCGCACAGCGCACCGCGCTCTAATTTGCAAGAGGATCTTCAATGAAGACTATGCGGCACAATGCGATTCGCGAACTGGTGGCCCACGCTGAGGTGGCCAACCAAGACGAGTTGCGCCGCAAGTTGCGACGCCGGGGCTTTGCCGTCACCCAGGCCACACTTTCGCGCGACATCCACGAGTTGCGGCTCTCCAAGGGTCCCGGCGGATACACTTTATCCAGCGGCAATGGTTCCAACGGCAACGGCGCAGGCCAGGTGGTCGAAGACAATAGTCCGCCTTCGGTGGCGGAGATGATTGAAAGTTTTGGCATGCGCGTCAAGCAGGCCATGAATCAGGTAGTCGTGGGCACGGTAATGGGCGGAGCACAGCCTTTGGCCGCAGCCCTCGATTACGAAAGTTGGCCCGACGTTGTTGGTACACTGGCAGGCGACGACACGGTACTGGTCATCTGCCTTGACACTCGCCGCGCAGGCGAAGTCGAATCCCGATTGAGGACAATGCTGGAGTCATGATAGAAACAGTGCAGACAGCGGTGGTGGGAGTCACAGGTTACGCGGGCCAGGAGTTGGCGCGGTTGTTGCTGCGGCATCCTCGCCTCAAGGGCAAGCCTCCGGTATTTGCGGGGCGCGTTGACGCGAACGATGCGGCTCGCGGCGGCATTCCACTCGCCGAGATTCACCCGGAACTGGCCGACAGTAAAGGCCACGGCGAACTGCGCCAGCACCCATTTTCGTGGGAGTTGCTCAGCGATCTCGATGTTGACGTTCTCTTTCTCGCCACCCCCCACGAGCAATCGCGAGAGTGGGCGCCGGAAGCGCTTAAACGCAACATTCGCGTCATTGACCTGAGTGGTGCATGGCGGCTGACGGAGCCCATCAACCGCGCAGTGTACGCCTTCCAGGATAACGACGATCAACTAGCTGAGGAGACGCAGCAGCAGGCCGTCTATGGAATGCCCGAGCTGCATCGGAAGCAGATCGCCGGCGCGCGCCTCATTGCCAACCCGGGCTGCTATGCGACCTCGATCATTCTTGCGCTGCGGCCGTTGGTGGCGGCGGGCCTGGTTGATCTGACGCGCGGCATTGTCGCGGACGCCAAGAGCGGCGTGAGCGGCGCGGGCAAAGCGCCCACTGCCAAAACGCATTACATGGCCGCGGCTGACAATCTCTCCGCCTATGGCGCGTTCACACATCGCCACACAGGCGAGTTATTGGAGCAGATCGGCCTCGACGCGAGCGAAATCATTTTTACGCCGCACCTGTTGCCGATTCCGCGTGGAATTCTCTCTACGATCTATGTGCATTTCCGCGACGCGCAAACGAAGTCCGCAGTCGCAAAGGTGTATCACGAGTTTTTCGCAGGCAGTCCAATGGTCCGCCTCTACGACAAGCAGTTACCGCAGATTCAATACTCGGTGCGTACCAACTATGCGGATATCGGCTTTCAACTCGCGCCAGACGGCCATCGCGCGGTTATCGTCAGTTGCCTGGATAATCTGCTGAAAGGCGCCGCCGGTCAGGCAGTGCAGAATTTGAATGTCATGCTTGGCTGGCCGGAATCGGAAGGTCTCGAATGAAGTACGTCGTCAAATTAGGTGGAGCGGGCCTGGAAACTCCGTCGCTGCTCGAAGGCTGTACACGCGCCATTGCCGATCTGGTGCGCGACGGCCATCAGGTGGCTGTGGTTCATGGCGGCGGCGTGCAATTGACGCGCACGCTCAAGGCTCTGGGAAAACAGAGCGAGTTCATCAATGGATTGCGCATCACCGATGCTGAGACCCGCGATGCGGCCCTGATGGTCTTCGCGGGCAAGGTCAATAAGACTCTGGTCGCTGCGCTCGGAGCCATCGGCCAGCCGGCTGTCGGGCTCTCCGGCGGCGATGGACTCAGCTTTCGCGCCCGCAAAAAGCGGACCGCACCTGACCTCGGCTTTGTCGGCGAGATCGCGTCGAGCGATCCGCGCCTGATTGAGGCTATCTGGCAGGCGAGCTTTGTGCCAGTATTCTGCTCCATGGCTTTGGGTTCTGACGGTGACTATTACAACATCAACGCCGACGAAATGGCTGCTGCCTGCGCAGTTGCCTGCCACGCCGATGCGCTGGTCTTCCTCACCGACGTGCCCGGAGTGAAGGGCGCGAACGGCGCGGTACTCCGATGGCTCTCTATCGACCAGATTGCGGAGATGGCCAAGAGCGCTGTTATTTCCGGCGGAATGTTGCCCAAGCTCAGCGCCTGCCGAGAGGCCCTTTTGAACGGCGTAAAGCGCGTAAGAATTTTACCTGCGGAAGCGGCAAGTTCGTTGCCCGACCTGTGCAGTTCCCGCGTAGCATACGGCACCGAAGTGATGGTGGCCTAGAGTCTTAAGGAGAAGAAATGACCAAGCTCGAACAAATTCAGGCCGCCGAAGCGCGGTTGCTCATTCACACCTATGATCGCTTTCCGGTTTTGTTTGTCGCGGGCGAAGACGTCCACCTGATTGACGAACACGGCGATCGCTATCTCGACCTATTGAGCGGCATTGGAGTCAACGCGCTCGGCTACAGCAGCAAAGTGATTCAGGAGACCATCACCAAACAGAGCCGCACACTGATCAACGCCTCCAACTACTACTTCAACGATCAGATGGCTGGCCTGGCCGAACGCGTCACTCGGATCACCGGCATGGATCGCGTCTATTTTGGCAACTCGGGCTGTGAAGCCATCGAGTGCGCCCTCAAGCTGGCCCGCGCTCATGCTGGCGTCCTGCGCGAAGAAGGCAAGCAGATCGGCACCAGGTTTCTTGCCCTCGAACAGAGCTTTCATGGCCGCACCTTCGGCGCGATTTCGGCCACGTACAAAGAGAAATATCGCGCGCCTTTTGAGCCAGTCGTTCCCGGCTTTGAGTTTGTGAAGTTCAACGACATTGAAGATCTCCGCGCGAAGTTTTCCAATGAAGTCTGCGGAATTCTTCTCGAAGCGATTCAGGGCGAGGGCGGCGTGCGTCCGTTGTCGCAGGAGTTCTTCGCCGAGGCACGGGCTCTGGCTGATTCGACCGGAGCGTTGCTCATCGTCGATGAAATACAGGCCGGCCTGGGCCGCACAGGAAAGTGGTGCGCCTATCAGCACTTCGGAATCAAGCCGGACATTACAACTCTGGCCAAGCCGCTAGCCGGCGGCATTCCGATGAGCGCGACGCTCTGTACTAATGAAGTGGCGCGTGCCTTTCATGCGGGAATGCACGGCACTACTTTCGGCGGCGGCCCGTTCGCCTGCGCCGTCGCTTCGGCTGTCATCGACCACATCGAAAAGGAGAATCTTCTCGATCACATTAACAAGATTGGCGAGTATTTTCAGCAGCAACTGAACAAGCTGGCCGAGCGCCACTCCTGCATCATTGACGTGCGCGGCAAGGGCCTGATGATCGCTGCCGAACTCAACTCCGCCGAACTGGGCAAGCATACCGTTACAGAGATGCTGAAGCACCACGTGGTCATCAACTGCACCAGCGATACAACGCTGCGCTTCCTGCCGCCTTACATTTTCGAACGTGTCCATGTGGACACCACCGTTGCAGCGCTCGACAAAGTTTTCACAGCTTACACCGCGGCTCAGGCCGCTGCCCCGGCCTTGGTAGCAGCATCCTGACCTTGCATTGAGCTCCGAATTGAAGGAAGAGCCGCTAAACTTGCTGATTGCTGTTCCGTTTTATCGCCGATTTTGGCGAAGATGATGGAATAAGTCCCAAACTTCGACCAGCCTTGTTCATAGGGAGGACAAACCCTTGGCTAGCAACACTCTCATCGAAACGCCCGCCGTTCCCGTTGCGGAAGACCCTGACATCCTTGCCGCCGCCGCGCGCCTTGCCGGCGAAGACATGTGTTCCATTGCCGATCTATCCAGCGCCGAGGTACGCGCAATCGTCAAGCTGGGCCGCGACGTCAAGCAGAATCCGCGCAAGTATCGCCATGCGCTTGACGCCAAACAAATGGTTCTGATGTTCGAGAAGGCCAGCCTGCGCACGCGCCTCAGTTTCGAGGCCGGCATCAACACCATGGGCGGCAACGCAATCTTCGTCGATCAAACCAATTCGCCTTTGGGCGAGCGCGAATCCATTGCAGACATCGCGCGCAACGTCGAGCGCTGGGTCGATGTGATCGTGCTGCGCACTTATGCGCACGACACTATCACCGAGATGGCCGCTAACTCTCGCGTGCCGGTCATCAACGCGCTCTCCGACTTCGAGCATCCATGCCAGGCCCTGGCGGATTTCATGACTCTCGACGAACACTTCGGACATGTCGCCGGGCTCAACTTCACTTACGTCGGCGATGGCAACAATGTCTGCCACTCTCTGATGCTCACCGGCGCGCAACTCGGCGCAAATGTCACGATCGCCACGCCGCGCGGCTATTCGCCGGACATCGAAATCGTAACTCTGGCCCGCGACATCGCTCAGGCCAACAGTTGCGAACTGCGCCTGCTGCAAGACCCGCAGGCTGCTGTCGAAAACGCCGATGCAGTCTACACCGATGTCTGCGTCAGCATGGGCTTCGAGCACGAGTCCATGAAGCGCGAGCCTATCTTCCGGCCCTTCCAAGTCAATGAAGCGCTGATGGCCAAAGCCGCGTCGCACGCAGTTTTCATGCACTGCCTGCCCGCGCGCCGCAACGCCGAAGTGACGGATGCAGTCATCGACAGCCCGCAGTCCATCGTCTTCGATCAGGCTGAGAACCGCCTGCACGCGCAGAAGGCGCTGCTGCTGTTGCTGCTGGGCGGATTGCCTAATACCGTTAGTATTCAATAATGCTGTCATCCTGAGCGGAGCGTAGCGGAGTCGAAGGACCTGTGGTTTTAGTCGATGCTTTGAAAGGGCACGGCTTTAGCCGTGCCGCAAAGGGAAAAAAGAACGCGGGCTTTAGCCCCTGAGGGAACGACGGAAGTTGGAAAAACTTCCCTCAGGGGCTAAAGCCCATCACATCCATACGAACTTTTACGGTACGACTGAAGTCGTACCCTGTTACAAAACTTCGCTGCAATGTTTTTATTGGTAAATCCAGGTCTCAAAAGCGGAATCTTGGGCACCTGGCTAGCTCCATAAGATTCCCTGTAGGAGACTTCGATTGAAATGGAACCCAGTTTTTCACCGACCGCGGTAAGGATTGATTACGAGAAGCAAGACTTCGAAGACCTAGTTGCTTTCTTTTATGAAAGGAAAGACATCTTTGGATTCTTGCAACAAAGGATTAGCACAAATTCGGATGAAAATCTTTGGATTCCGGACAGTAGGGGTTGGACAAATCCTAAATATCGGGAGTATTTCGAAGGTGCACCAAGAATTTTGCTTGCGGTTGCGGAAATCTATCGCGACCGCTTTCGAGAAGAAGGCGGCAGATTCTGGATCGATTGGTATGGGGCTCGCTCAATCAGAGACGAAGAATATTTCGTTAGATGGATAAAGTCTCCTGAATTAACGATCCACGTTTCGCAATTAAGGAAAATAGGGCAGCGGCACAACACGCGAGAGTTCATCATTCATATGCTCACACAACCCAATATTTGAGGAAAATAAGCATGTCCGTAATTCTCGAATCCCTGCCGGTCGGCCAGAAAGTTGGCATCGCCTTCTCCGGTGGGCTTGATACCTCCGCCGCGCTGCACTGGATGAAGCAGAAAGGCGCCATCCCTTACGCCTATACAGCCAACCTTGGCCAGCCCGACGAAACAGACTACGACGCCATTCCGCGCGCGGCCCTCGAGTACGGCGCTGAAAAGGCTCGCCTCATCGACTGCCGGGGCCCGCTGGTTCGCGAAGGTATCGCTGCGCTACAGGCCGGGGCCTTCCACATCACGACGGCTGGAGTTGCTTACTTCAACACCACTCCCATCGGTCGCGCGGTTACGGGCACCATGCTGGTGGCAGCCATGAAGGAGGATGATGTAAACATCTGGGGCGACGGCTCAACATTCAAGGGCAACGACATCGAGCGCTTTTATCGTTACGGCCTGCTCGCTCATCCCAGCCTCCAAATCTACAAGCCATGGCTTGACGCCGCTTTCATTGACGAACTGGGCGGCCGCGCAGAGATGTCTGCCTACATGCAGCGAGCCGGCTTCGCCTACAAAATGTCAACGGAAAAGGCCTACTCGACCGACTCCAACCTGCTTGGCGCAACCCATGAAGCCAAGGATCTGGAGCATCTTTCTACCTCCGTCAAGATCGTCGTCCCGATCATGGGCAAGGCATTCTGGCGTGACGATGTCGAGATCCAGCGCGAACAGGTCACCGTCCGCTTTGAAGAGGGCTTTCCCGTTGCGCTCAACGGCCAGCAATTTGACAATGCCGTCGAACTTCTTCTCGAAGCCAATCGCATCGGTGGCCGTCACGGCCTCGGCATGTCCGATCAGATTGAGAATAGAATCATCGAGGCCAAGAGCCGCGGCATTTACGAGGCACCTGGCATGGCCCTGCTCTTCATCGCTTACGAGCGCCTCATCACGGGCATTCACAACGAGGACACTATCGAGCAGTATCGCGACAACGGCCGCAAACTCGGCCGGCTTCTCTATCAGGGCCGCTGGTTCGATTCCCAGGCCATCATGCTTCGCGAATCCGCTCAGCGCTGGGTCGCCAAACCCATCACCGGCGAGGTCACACTGGAGTTGCGCCGCGGCAACGACTACTCGATTCTCAACACCGAGTCGCCCAATCTGACATTCCATGCCGAGCGACTCAGCATGGAGAAGACAGAATCCGCGTTTTCCCCACGCGACCGGATCGGCCAACTCACCATGCGCAATCTCGACATTACCGACACTCGGGAAAAGCTTCTCACATACGCCAAGACAGGCCTCCTTACGCTCAGCAAAGGCAGTGAGATGCCTAAGTTGAGCAGCGCAAATGAGAAAGAATAGTGGAAGGCAGGCTTAAATCAATGTCAAACGAACAACAATCCGGCAAGATGTGGTCGGGCCGTTTTCGCGAGCCGCTCGATGGCGAGTTCGAAGCGTGGCAGCGGTCGATCGTCTTCGATTGGCGGCTTCTCGATCAGGAGATCGCAGCGAGCAAGGCACACGCGTCCGCCCTCATTGCCGCAAACATTCTTACAAAGAATGAAGGAGCGGAGCTGCGTGCAGCACTCGATGCGATTGCCGCCGAGCACGCATCCGACGCGGGCAAAGCGCTGGTGCGCGACCACGCGACCGCCGAGGATATTCATCATTTTGTCGAGCTTTCATTGGTAAATCGCATCGGCCCTCTCGGTCTCAAGCTGCATACTGGCCGCAGCCGCAACGAACAGATTGCTACCGATCTTCGCCTTTATGTTCGCGAGCAGATTGCACTCACTCTTGATGCGCTGATCGCTTGGGTCAAGGCGTTGGCGGAAAAAGCTCACGAGATGGACGATGCGGTGATGCCGAGCTACACGCACATGCAGCGGGCCGAGCCGGTGCTGGTTGCGCATTGGCTGATGGCGTATGTGGAAATGATCATGCGCGATGTCGACCGGCTGATGGATTGCAAGAAGCGGCTCAACTACTGTCCGCTCGGTTCTGGCGCTGTCGCCGGTGCAACGCTTGCGCTTGACCGTGTGATTGCCGCGAAAGAGTTAAGATTTGCAGGACCCACCAGCAATTCGATGGACGCCACCAGCGACCGCGATTTTGTTTTGGAATACTTGCAGGCATTGACGTTTGTTGGATTGCATCTCAGCCGTTTTGCAGAAGAAATTACGCTTTTTGCGACTGCAGAATTTAATTTTGTCACTCTGCCGGAGGCATTTTCCACAGGCTCCAGCGCCATGCCGCAGAAAAAGAATCCCGACCTCACCGAGTTGATTCGCGCCAAAGTCGGACGCATTCATGGCGCGGCGGAAGCGGTGACTCTGCTGCTCAAAGGCCTGCCTTTGGCCTACAATAAGGACATGCAGGAGACGCAGGAGCCGGCCTTCGCCGTCGAGTTTGTGCCACGGATGCTCACGCTCGTGGCGCGCTTTACCGCCGCTCTCGTCTTCAATCGCGAGCGCATGAGCGAGGCTGCGCAGACAGGCTATTTAAATGCCATGGCTGCGGCCACCTATCTCGTTCACAAAGGCGTTCCATTCCGGACGGCGCACGAAAAGATCGGCAATGCCGTGCGATTCGCAATCGAGAAAGGCGTCGAACTCGGTGCGCTCTCGCTCGACGAACTCCGCCAATTTGGCAGTGAGTTCGAGGAAGATTTCTTCGCCGCGATTACGCTTGAGGCCACACTTGATTGCCACGACGTAATCGGCGGAACTGCGCGCGAACGAGTTCGCAAGGATCTCGCGAAGTTGCGGCAGCGTCTTGCGGATTTACCCGCGCATCGTAAGCAGCAGGAGGCCGCTCATGCTGGTGCGTAAGGCGCTGCTACAGGACGCATCGAAGGTTTACGACCTGGTGAACTCGCTCTCAGGCGACGGCACTTTGCTGCGCCGCCCCTTCGCCGAGATTTGCGAAAACATCCGCGACTTCACCGTTGCCGAATCCGACGGCGGCGTCTTTCTGGGCTGCGGCGCGCTCCACTTTTACGGGCCACATCTGAGCGAAGTGCGCTCCATCGTGGTCAAACCTGAGGCCAAGAGCAAGGGCGCGGGCAGCCGTATTCTCGCAGCGCTTATCGAAGAGGCTGAAGAGCATGGCATCCAATCCGTCTGCCTGTTCACGCGCATCCCTGACTTCTTTTTCCGCTACGGTTTTCGCACCGTTGAAGACAAGGCCGAGCTGCCCGACAAGATATTCAAAGACTGCCAAAGCTGCCCTCGTCTGCATCGCTGCGACGAAGTGGCCATGGTGCGCGGCCGCATCCCCCGCGTTTCATTGCTCGGCCAGCGCGAAGAAGCGCAGCAGTTAGTTCATCTTGCAGGCTAGGACGCTCTTTATACTTTTCTGAGTCAATCAACACTGTTGAAGCTTCGACGGCGCGCGAATTGATCTGCAACTCAAAATTCAGGCTCATTTTTGTAGACTGGTGTGATTTTGCGTGCACGCCCGGCTTCGTGCCTTGTAAAACTGGGCCTTTTTGCCGTCAAAATGCCCATTTTCTCGATGAAAACGGCCATTTATCAGGCGAAATTCGCTTGTTCTTGACAAGCCGATTCTCACGTTGCGGTACAAAGCGTGCGTTTTCGCGCACATTGAAGATTTTGCCTGAAACTGAGTTTCATTCAGTAATGACGCGGACATTCTTCACTTTCTCGGCCTCGTTTTCTTCTCTGGCTGCGTAATTATCTGCAAGGAAATCGGCTAAAAATAAATATTTATAGGGGGGGTGGGGGGGGCGTTCATTTCTTTCCGTGAAAGTCCCCTCTCAACCTTGATTTCTTTATTGTGCCGCAACGAAAGCAAATAATCTGCAATCACGCGCGTTAGGGCCAACGCCACCTGCGATGGGCTATCTTAAGGCGCGTGCGGAAATCTGAATTACGCGCAAGAATCGGGTAGCCTGTCAGACGGCTGATCGGTGACCATAGTTCTTATGAGCAGCAAACTCCAACGCGCACAACCTGCCAAGGCGGAAGCAACAATCGACTCTGAAAAAGCCTGGCGACAGCTTCTCAGCCGCGACCCCACCGCGCAGTTTTTCTATGCAGTCTCGACCACCGGCGTTTTCTGCCGTCCCGGCTGCTCCAGCCGCCGTCCCCTGAGAGCCAACGTTTGCTTTTTCCATACGGCTGATGAGGCGCATGCCGCCGGATTTCGTCCCTGTGAACGCTGCCGTCCGGGCACAGTGCGCGGCAACCCCGTGGAAAAGCTCCGCGCGCACATCGAAGCTCATCTCGACCGCCAACTTCGGCTGGCCGAGTTGGGCAGGCTGGTGAGCCTCAGTCCGTTCACCGTGCAGCGCATCTTCAAACAAGCGCTCGGCGTGAGCCCACTTCAATATCAACGAGCGCTACGCGCAGGCTCGCTGCGCGGCGCGCTCAAGCAAGGAGATTCCGTGACCAACGCCATCTATAACGCAGGATTCGGTTCCTCAAGCCGTGGCTATGACGGCGCGCAACTGGGCATGACGCCTACTAGATTTGCCGCAGGCGGCCGCGGCGAGCAGATTAGTTGGGCGTCGGCGCGCTCCCCTTTCGGTTGGGTGATTGCCGGAGCAACCGAACGCGGACTTTGCTGGCTGTCGTTGGGTGCCACGAAAACCGAGGCCGAAGCCAGCCTCCGTGAGGAATTTCCTGCTGCAACGCTATGCCAGGATGCATCTCTGCACGCAACGGTCGATGCGGCACTGGCGATTATTCTGGGCGAAAGCACGGACAACGCCCTGAGGGCGCCGCGGGCGCATTTGGCCGCACCGCTTGATCTGCGAGGAACGGCCTTCCAGCTTCGCGTCTGGCAAGCGCTGCGCCAGATTCCCCGCGGCGAGACGCGCAGCTACAGCCAATTGGCGGGTGAAATGGGCATCCCTAGCTCGACCCGCGCCGTAGCTCGCGCCTGCGCCATGAACCGCGTGGCACTGGTAGTGCCCTGCCATCGCGTGATCGGGGCCAGCGGCTCGCTTACCGGCTATCGCTGGGGAGTCGAGCGCAAGCGCCAACTGCTGAATGCAGAGCAGTCTCCTCCGCTAGCGGCAAACGGCCGGAGCTGATTTCAGATTGAATTTTCTGTCTTGCCTATCGAAAGAGACGAGCGAAATGCTGCCGGCAGGGCCCACCGGATGGAGGTTACAGGCGTGCCCCACCCGATGCCTGGATCGTCTGCCCACTGAGCCAAGCCGAATCGTCTGAGGCCAAGAATGCGGCAACCGTAGCGATATCATCCGGCTGGCCTATGCGCCCCAGCGGAGTCTCCGCTACTGTTTGCTTCTGAAAATCGCTTCCAATAATTCCTGCCGCGTGAACCCCTTCGGTCTCAACCATTCCAGGATTCAGCGAATTGACGCGAATCTTTCTTGGACCGAGTTCCTTTGAAAGCGAAACAGTGACCGAGTTGACCGCGCCCTTGGTAGCGCTATAAACCGAACCGGTGGGCACGCCTGAAGCGGCGACCGATCCGATGTTGATGATGCTGCCACCCTGAGGATTGAAATGGCGCAGTGCCGCCTGTGTGGTCATCATCAATCCCAGCACGTTCAGATTGAATTGCTTATGAAAGTGTTCAGGCGTCACGTTTTCGATAGGATTGAACTCATACACTCCGGCGTTGTTGACCAGCACGTCGATGGGTCCGAGTTTGGTGGCGACAGTACTTACCAAAGGCTCAATGCTTGCCGGATCGCTCACGTTCGCCTGAACCGCAATGGCCTTGCCTCCCGCCGCCTTGATTTCGGCGACGACCTTTTCAGCTGCAGCCTTGCTGCTGGAGTAGTTGACTGCCACAGCAGCGCCACGCGTTGCCAATTCACGCGCAATTGCCGCGCCAATACCTTTGGATGCGCCGGTCACCAGCGCAACTTTTCCTTGAAGACTACTCATGATTCTGCTCCATGTCAGAAATGTCCTTCGTTCGACACTTCGATGACTGTCGAATTGATGGTCTATCATCTGGATTGGATTCACTTCGATTGTGAAAACCTTTACAATGAGGTTAGCGGCTTGAGCGCGTGGCTTGCGTCAAGGCGCCAAGGCTGACTACGAATGCCTTCCAAACTTCTGTTTGGAGCGTAAGGTAAATGAATTTTCCTTCGCGCTCCACGTGCACCAGGCCGGCCGCTTCGAGTTCTTTTACATGATGCGAGAGCGTGGCCGGAGAGATGGCAAGGGCCTGAAGTGCCGCGGCACAGCCCAATGGACAGGTGGCCGCAGCGATACGTTCCAACAACTTAAGCCGCCTTGGATCGGCCAATGCCTTCAAGATGACAGCCCGGCGCGCGTGCGACAGACGTGGCATTTTGGCTGCGGGCTCCAACTTGGATGCCTTTGTCTTGGCGCGTGGCATTTAGCCCTTCATGAAATACACCGGCTGGATGTTATCCTAACGCAGTTGAAAGTATACGATTTTATGCCTGCGGCCGAAAAGTTGGCAGGCCATCGAGAGGGATTATGGCAGCTTCCGCAGTAGAGATTGCAAAGACGGAATTCAAAGTGGCTGATATTGGTTTGGCCGACTGGGGTCGCAAAGAAATCACCATCGCCGAGTACGAGATGCCGGGACTGGTGTCGATCCGCAATAAATATGCAGCCGGCAAGCCTCTGGCAGGCGTGCGCATCACTGGTTCTTTGCACATGACCATTCAAACGGCTGTGTTGATTGAAACCCTGGTCAGCCTGGGCGCCGATGTTCGCTGGGCAAGCTGTAACATTTTCTCGACGCAGGACCATGCCGCCGCGGCGATTGCAGCTACTGGCGTTCCGGTCTTCGCATGGAAGGGCGAGTCGCTGGAAGAGTATTGGTGGTGCACGCTTCAGGCGCTCAGCCACAAGGGCGGCTTGGGGCCGCAGTTGGTGGTAGACGATGGCGGCGATGTGACCCTGTTGATTCACAAGGGCTATGAGCTGGAAGATGGCGATCCGTGGGTCAATGGCCCCGCGTCGAACCACGAAGAAAAGGTCATCAAAGACTTGCTGAAGAAAGTCTATGCTGAAGACCCGAAGCATTGGCACAAGGTCGCCAAAGAGTGGCGCGGCGTTTCAGAAGAGACCACGACGGGCGTTCATCGGCTTTACAAGATGATGGAGCAGGGCAAACTGTTGGTGCCGGCCATCAACGTCAATGACTCGGTGACCAAATCCAAGTTTGACAACCTCTATGGCTGTCGCGAATCGCTGGCCGACGGAATCAAGAGGGCCACCGATGTGATGGTTGCCGGCAAAGTCGCGGTCATCTGCGGTTACGGCGATGTGGGCAAGGGATCGAGCCACTCGCTGCGCGGCATGGGCGCGCGCGTTATCGTCACCGAGATTGACCCCATCAACGCGCTGCAAGCGGCGATGGAAGGCTTCGAGGTGACCACGATCGAAGAGACGCTGGGACGCGGCGACATTTATGTCACATGCACCGGCAACGTGGACATCATTACTCTCGAACACATGAAGCGGATGAAGGATCAGGCCATCGTGTGTAACATCGGCCACTTCGACAACGAAATTCAAATGGACCGTCTGAACGAAGAGCCTGGCGTCGTGAAGCTCAACATCAAGCCGCAGGTGGATAACTACACCTTCCCAGACGGTCATAGCATTTTCGTACTGGCCGAAGGCCGGCTTGTAAACCTGGGCTGTGCGACGGGACATCCAAGCTTTGTGATGAGCAACAGCTTCGCCAATCAAACTCTGGCGCAGTTGGACCTGTGGGCGAAGAAAGACAGCTACAAGATCGGCGTCTACGTACTGCCCAAGCATTTGGATGAAGAGGTAGCAAGGCTGCATCTGGAGAAGATCGGCGTGAAGCTGACCACGCTCTCTCCGAGGCAAGCGGACTATCTTGGTGTTTCGGTCGATGGACCGTACAAAGCCGAGAATTACCGGTACTAAGCACCTGCGGTGCGGCAGACGGCGCTACGCGCCACTAGGCTCGTGGTTTCCCAGGTCTCAAGAGAAGACCTGGGAAACTTTGACGAATGAGAACTCAATGATTGATAAGGTTCAATCTCGATATCTACGCGTGCAGATGCGTGGTGTTCTATTGAACACGTGGGATCCTATCGGAATCAATGATGAACCAAACGCTCAAAACGAATATGACGGCTATATCGGCGAACTGTACGATCTATTGGTGAGTGGGGCTCCCGACTCTGCCCTTCTTGACTATTTATATTGGGCGGTTTACGAAAACATGGGACTTGATGCATCCAGCAGAGAAGATATGCAGGAAACGGTAGATGCGCTACGGAAGATCGACTTTCCTAAACCTAATCCATGACGATTTTATGTCAGGAATTAGAATCCACAAACTCGACCCAACGATTGACAAGGGTACCGCGCATGACTTCGCCGCTAAGTTTCTCTTTCGAACTCTTTCCCCCGCGCACGCCCGAAGCGTCGGCAAAGCTGCCGTCTGTAATCGGCCAGCTAGCAGCAATGCAGCCGGATTATTTCTCCATCACCTGCGGCGCGGGCGGCTCCAATCAAGGCGGCACCAACGAGACACTCGACGCGGTTCTCAAGCACAGCAGTGTAGAAGCCGCGCCGCACCTGACCTGCGTAGGTTCATCGCGCGTTCAAATCGCCGCACAGCTTGAGCGATATCGGCAAGCGGGCGTGAAGCGCATTGTCGCCTTGCGCGGCGACCTGCCGGCGACCGCCATGAGCGCCGCTGCGCCGGGCGAGTTCCACTTCGCCAATGAATTGGTCAGCTTTATCCGCGAGAGTTGCGGAGATACCTTCAAGATCGATGTAGCCGCCTACCCGGAGATGCATCCGCAAGCGCCCAGCCCCGGCGTGGATTTTGATTACTTCTGCCGCAAGGTGGATGCGGGCGCGGATGGCGCACTCACTCAGCTCTTCTATAACGCCGACGCTTACTTCGACTTCATGGAACGCTGCGCCAAGGCCGGCATCAAGATTCCGGTGTTGCCGGGCATCATGCCTATCTTCGGCTTTGCGAACACAGTTCGCTTCTGCTCGGGCTGCGGCGCTGATCTGCCGCGCTGGGTGCGCCTGCGTCTGGAAGAACTGCAAGACGACAAGCCCGCGCTGCTAGACTTCGGTCTGGAAGTTGTGACTCGACTCTGCGAAACGCTGCTGCACAATGGTGCGCCCGGTCTGCACTTCTACACCGTCAACCAGGCGGAACCTTCCCTGCGTCTATGGAAGAATCTGGCGCTGCCAATACCTGTTTGAATAAAAAACTTTGTATCTCTTCTACGAGACGAAGCCTAAATACATTACAAAAGTCTGAGAATCATTCGCTTAACCATCAAGCGGCGCAGGCGAGCGCCGATAGCGAAGGAGTGAGCACGATCGCTGTGTTCCGCTGGAGGTTCATATGCGCCTACGCACGATTTACTCTCTGCTGGTTCTAGCTGGATTATCAGGATGCGGAAGTCAGATGACAACCACTATTACCCCTGCTGCTGTGACACACACTTATCACGGCACCGCTTCGGTAGGCGACTTTCTGGACATCACCGTGAACTCAACCGCTCTGACCATCGCTTACTCGAATCTTTCTAACGGACAAAGCGGCACGGTTCCTTATACAGTCAATGCAAATGGCAGTTATGCGATCAACGATCCGACCGGCAATTTGCTTTCTGCTTACGAAGTGCCGGGTTACGCGATGATGATTCAGTCGGCCAAATCGGGGCTGAGCCAGAATACGCCAGCACTGATCACTGCGGTCGAGAGCGGGCCGATCACGCTGAGCACCTTCGCAAATAATAGCTACAACTACATGTCGTTCCGTACCTCCTTCGGCGGGCTGGAAATCGGATCAGTGAGCATCGGGTCGACCTCGGGAACGAACACGAACTACTGGCCCTACGGCAACACCAACTCGGCCGAGACGGGTGGCGCCTTCGGCGGCGGCACAATGGACTTCAGCGGGCTGGCAGAGAACGCTTCCGGAACGTATATGTCCGGCTCAGTCGGCGGCGCGGGTGGTGGCACGGACTACATCTTCGGCACAACGGGCGGCTTCTTCATCGTGGATTCGCCGAACGGATCGATCATCGGCCTGCAGAAGGCCGCGACTCCAAACTTTGATCCATCGGTGGCCGGAACCTACAACGGCATTTACTATGAGAAGCTCAACGCCAACAACTCGGGAAGCACAGAGACAGGCACGCCTTCGACGGGTCAGGCAACGGTTGTGATCACCGCTGCGGCAGGCATCACAGTTACCGATTCCAATAACAACACAATCATCAATGCAACACTGACTCCGGTGGCTAGTTCCAGCAATCTATATGGCACCGGCAGCGACGGCAAGCTGACTGATCCCTGCTACGGATTGTTCACCTTCCACACGGTGACCCCTACTTTTGAGCATGATGTCTTTGTCACCTTCGTGGGCAACTCGGTTGTCTTTTCCAAGTACAGCGTCAACCTTCCTTGGAATGAAAACACCGGAACTTACACCTATTGGTACGGCGTGGGGCTCAAGTAGAAGCGGAAACCGCGCGGCCGATGGTTCTCAAGAAGCCGAGTTAACTCGGCTTCTTGAGATGACAGACGCGCCGATAAATGCGCCATGAGAAGCTATGCAGAAGGCGCGTCTGTTCGGCCTTGAGTGCGGCATAGGAACGCTGAACATAGCTATCGAACTCCGGCGGCCAGCCGATTGTCGAGCGGCGCTCGGAGTAGTCGTCATCGGCCCATTTGCAAGAATCCGTTCAATCAGTTGTGACGACAATCATCTTTCCAGTCTTCTCATCTCTTTTGAAGCTCTGGTAGACTCCATTGGCTTCACAGGCGATTGACATAGGAGTTGCGCCGGTTTGAATAAGCCGCACCGAAAGACTTGCATCTTGCGGCAGCATTTCATAATAGAAATCCGTTTCATTGTTCTTCCGCTCAGAAACCGCGTTGCCGCTTGCGCGAAAATGACCTATCCAGCGGTCGTTGGAAGAGATCAAACTGACAAAGGTAGAATCGGCGGGAGATTGAAGCTGAACCTCGCGCACGCCCCCGCCAGGTCTCACATCTAGAACGGCGTCGCCGTCCCCCATGCGCCAAATGAGGATATCCTGCCCAAAAGGTGTGAACGTTACAGTCCTCATGAAACTGGATGCAGCATCAACGGTATTCCCTTCCTTCCCTGGAGCGGGAACCATGTCAGGAGTGTGAGATCCGGGTGTATCGAGCGAACGCAATACCCGTCCGGCGGAGTCCAATACCAATAGTTCAGGCATCGAATTCAAATTGTCGTAACCGAAAACAATGAATTCTCCAGAAGACAATATTGCAAGGCGAGAAAGCGAATAACTCATCGGCAATTGAACCGAATTCTTGTAACTCCCATCGCGATCAAAGACTGCAATGAAGTTGTGATAGTCGCTCCATGGAATTCCCGTCGATGAAGTTTCCAATTTGGGCTGTCCCGGAAGCGACTTAGTCGCCCGAACGAGCAATCCCACAACGGAATCAGACGGAAAGAAACTGATCACGTCGATCTCATGAAGATCGGTAATCGCTCTGATCGAAAAAGTTTGGTACTTCTTTCCATTCACGGATACGATCGTATGTTCCCGTAAATCCTTTGGGTTAAGCATGTCAATAAATAGCGATCCATCGGATGTGCAAAGAGAGGGGAACAAAGTTATCGGAGTCAGATCAAGGTCTGGCTCATCCTTTGCAACCTTGAATTCCAGTATGCGAGTTGGAAGAATACTTTGGTTCTCTTCCAACTCGACCGGCTTCTTTTTATCCTGATCAGAGGATTTGGTCGCGCCAGATATGGGACTCTGTGCCACAAGAGCCGCTCCCAGCGCGAATGCCGCAATCAAGCCAACCACAGATTCACGCGTGCGCATAGCTCGTATATCGAGGCCTTCGCGACTCCACAGGTCGGCGGAATCCTTCGATCTCCTCCACCTCGAATTATCCCTCGCTTTCTCTCGCTCTTCAATATAAAAATGCGGTAAATTTGACCGCCAGGTGAGTGATTAACATCTCACCTTGTCATCCAATCGAAATCGAGATTTCAGCTGTTTTCTCAGCATGCAAAGCTCAAGTGAATGGCCTTTGGCTTGACGTAAGGGCGTGTAACCTATGGCGATCGAATTGAACAGGGCGGTCAGGCAATTCTGACCAGGATATTCCCTTCCTACTGCCGCTTGCGATGACAGACGCGCCGATAAATGCGCCATGAGAAGCTATGCAGAAGGCGTGTCTGTTCGGCCTTGAGTGCGGCATAGGAACGCTGAACATAGCTATCGAACTCCGGCGGCCAGCCGATTGTCGAGCGGCGCTCGGAGTAGTCGTCATCGGCCCATTTCGCCACCACTGCCTTATAGCCGACCACGTGGGTCACAAAGTCCAGCAGACAATGCGGCATCTGCTCCTCGATGACAAGATAAGCTTTCTCGATGATGATTTTTTCACGGACATCGTTGAGAGGCATGAAGATGGTTCTCATCCACAGCACCCACTCTTTCATTTCGCTATCGAGAATGGGAAAGCTCTGCGTCTTGCCCTGTTTGTTGAGCAGCGACCGGTAGGCGATATTACCAGCTTGAGAAGCCACATAGAGCGGGCCATAGAACTCGTTGAGCCGCCGGTTCACTAACTCCAGCTTGTCTTTGCGGCGAGCCAACATTCGGGCGCTCATGGCAGTTGCCAAATAGCCCACAAACGCGAGTATGATCGTGAGCGCTGTCGCGTTTTCGAGAAACTTCTCAACAGTAAACATGAATAAACCTGTAGATTGTTCTGGCAACGAGTATATCGCCTCAGAGCCCACCGTGGTAGCGCCCGAATCCTCGAGCATGGATGAGTGACATCAGCAATATGGCCGCACCGAGAATTAAAGCGTGCTGCGTGTTGAGCAGATTGAAGCTGCCGACACGACAGACGAGCAGGTAAGCCACGGCAAGGTTGAAGAAACCCCAGAGGACATTGACGGTCGAAGAGGACAGGCCTTTTCCCGGCGGTGACGCGAAAGGGCTTTGAAAAGCGCGCCCCGAAGTCCCGTTGATGAGATGGGGCAGGCTGTTAGCGAGAAACGCGCCTCCGAAGAAGTACGACACAAAATAGTACCAATGCATGATGGCTCCCTTGCGGCTTTTGAGCCGATGATAGCAGACGTTAACTCGTTCCGAGGTAGATGAACCGAGCCAGAAACAGCACCGCCAGCAGGTAAAGAAGCCAGTCCTGCTTGCGGAGATTGCCGGTGGCCAGATGCAGCGCGGCCCAGGCGATGACTCCAAAGCCCAGCCCGTTGGCAATCGAGTAGGTAAATGGAATCAGGACAAGAGTAAGGAAAGCCGGAATCGCAATCAGCGGGTCTTGCCAACAAATTTCGCCGATGCTGGAGAGCATCATGCAGCCCACAAGAATCAGCGCCGGGGCGGTGGCAGCCGCGGGCACAATGCCCACAAACGGAGCGGCGCCAATGGCCGCCAGAAACAGCAGTCCGGTCACAATGGCGGTAACACCGCTTCGCCCCCCGGCAGCTACGCCGGCCGAGGACTCCACGTAACTCGTCACCGTTGAAGTTCCAGTCAGCGACCCGAAAACGGTAGCCGTCGCGTCAGTAAAGAGAATGCGATTCAATCGGGGAATCGAGTGGTCGGCTTCAATCAGCCCGGCTCGTTTGGTCACGGCCACCAGCGTGCCTAGATTGTCGAAGAGGTCGACAAAAAAGAATACGAACACAATCTCCAGCAGGCCCTTGTTGAGCGCGCCGCGAATGTCGAGTTGCAGCGCCGTCAAGGCCAGCGAGTGCAATCCTCCTTCCGCGGGCGCCCAATGCGTCAGCCCCAACGCCCACGCGAACCCCGAGATGGTGAGCACGCCAATCAAAATTGCGCCGCGCACCTTCTTCACCTGCAAGGCCACCATCAAAAGCAACCCCAGAAGCGCCAGCGCAGCGGTGGGGTTGCGGATGCTGCCCAGACCCAGCAATGTATTGGCGTCGCCCACCACCAAGCCCGCGTTGCGAAATCCAATCAGCGCGATAAAGAGGCCGATACCGCTGGCGACCGCTGCGTAAAGTTCGTGAGGAATAGCGTGCAGAATCGCCTGCCGTATGCCCACAGCGGTGAGCGCAAGAAAGAGGATGCCAGAGAGGAAGACAGCGCCCAAAGCCGTCTGCCAAGGAATGTGCATCTTGATGCAAACGGTGTAAGCGAAGTAAGCGTTGAGTCCCATGCCGGGGGCGAGTGCAATCGGATAGCGGGCAACTACGCCCATCAGGATTGAAGCGAGACCAGCCGACAGGCAGGTGGCCGCGGTCACGGCAGCCAGCGGCATTCCTGCCGCAGCCAGAATCGCCGGGTTGACCAGCACGATGTAGGCCATGGTCAGAAAGGTAGTGACGCCGGCCAATATCTCGATGCGCCAGTTGGTCCCCAGACGCGTGAATTCAAAGTAGCTTTCGAGTTGCTTGAGCATAGGCGGATGCTTCTAGGAAAGCACACGCGGGGTCATCCAGCCAACCACAACCTTCGTGGGGCCAGTCGCTCGAACGTGCATTCCTCAAGAACATTGAAGCAGAGGTGCATTACACTTGATAGGGCAGGCAAAAGCCTTCCGCGCGAGGGCATTGTATTCGGATTCTTTCAAAGCTGAGAGGCTCTCCGTCCATGGGACTCGATCACAACTTCGTGGTTTCGGTCGTTTCTTCGCCGGAAGAAGCGATTCCCTGCGTCCCCGCCGAGCCGGAGCAGCTGGCCGAGAGCGCTGCCCCGCGCCGCAACACCGGGCACTATCGCCGTCCTGTCGAACGGCCGTTCACGGCTGAAGAGCGGAACCAGGTGACGGTCCTTTTTGGCGGCTTCACATGGAAGCATGAGCGTTTCATTGAGGCCATTCTGCGCGCCAGCGGTTATCGCTGCCAAATGCTGCCCACACCCGACGTAGCGGCCTTCACCTTTGGCCGCGAGTTCGGCAATAACGGCCAGTGCAACCCCACCTACTTTACCATTGGCAATCTCATTAAATTTCTGCGTTCGCTGGAAGATCAGGGCTATTCGCGCCATGAGATCGAAGAGAATTACATCTTTTTTACCGCTGGTTCTTGCGGTCCCTGCCGCTTCGGAATGTATGAGTCCGAGTATCGCCTCGCGCTCCAGAACGCGGGCTACGACCGATTCCGCATCGTGCTCTACCAGGCCGAAGAGGCCATCAAGGCAGCGGCTGATAATCCCGGCCTCAAGTTTACGCTCGACTTCAACCTCGGTGCGCTCAACATGCTCAACCTGGGCGATGTTCTCAACGACCTCAGCTATCGCATACGTCCTTTCGAGACGGTTCCAGGAAGCACCGACTTGGCTCTCGAAGAAGTCGTAGACCGGTTGAGCCACTTCCTTGAGACTCGCCGGCGATTTGAGATTCTCGAACGCGTGCCGTCTTGGCTCGACGCTCCATTGCGGCGGACTCCCAAGCTGCTGGGATTTCTCAACGCCACCGGCAAAATTCTCGATCATCTTTACAGCGCGGAATTCGTCGCTGAGATGGCTGCGGCGCGCCAGCGTCTCGATGAGGTCGAGGTCGATCACACCCGCGTCAAGCCCGTAGTCAAAATCGTCGGCGAGTTCTGGGCGCAGCTCACTGAGGGCGACGGCAACTTTAATATGTTCAGCTTTCTTGAAAGCGAAGGCGCGCAAGTGCATGTGGATTCGATTGGCGGATGGATCAGCTATCTGCTTCGTCAGTCCCGCATCAGCATGGAATTCAAGAAAGGCCTCGACGATCCCTATCCCGAAGCCCGCTGGTCGGAGCCGGGCAAGCGCCTCGCCAACCTGTGGAAGTATCGCCGCAAGTGGTCCTTGTTGCGACTAAGTGAAATGCTATGGAGCTATCTCTATGCGCGCACCGCGCGGCACCTGGGCGGCATCACGCCCCGTCTGCTTTCGCAGAGTGAGTTGGCGCGCCTGGCTCATCCCTTCTATCACTCGCTGGCGCGCGGCGGCGAAGGGCATCTTGAGGTCGGCAAGAACGTCTACTACACCACGCGCGGGCTTTGTCACATGGTGCTCGCGCTCAAGCCCTTCGGCTGCATGCCCTCGTCGCAATCGGACGGCGTTCAGTCCGCCGTAGTCAATCGCTTTCCGGAAATGATTTTTCTGCCCGTTGAAACATCGGGCGAAGGCGAGATCAACGCCCATAGCCGCGTGCAAATGGCCTTGGGCGAAGCCCGCGTCAAGGCACGCGCAGAGTTCGATGCCGCACTCCATTCCACCAACAAATCGCTGGCCGAAGTCAGGGACTATGCCGCCCGGCATCGCACGCTGCGCAGTCCGTTTTATCCAATTCCACGACGTCGTGGAATCGCCGGCACGGCTGCCAAATTTGTCTTGCATGTCGGCGATTTGATCGACGGCCGCGCCGCTCTTGCCCCACTGCCAGGAGAGCGTTAAGCAACGATGGCCGATAACTCCCATCCCAGCGACCCTCTCTCCCAGATTCATTTCCTGGTAGGTGTAGACGTTGGTTCCACCACCGTCAAAGCAGTGGTAGTCGCGGCCAACGACGGGCGCGTCCTCTGGCGCGACTATCGCCGTCACGACACGCGTCAGCCCGAAATGCTACGTGAATTCCTGCTGCGCATGGAGAGCGAAGCCGGCATCGCGCCCGGCAATTGCCGCATCTTTATCACCGGCTCGGGCGGTCACGCGCTGGCCTCGTCCATCGGCGCGCGTTTTGTGCAAGAAGTCAACGCCGTCGCGCTCGCCGTCGAAAAGCTGCATCCTGAAGCGCAATCGGTGATCGAACTCGGCGGCCAGGACGCCAAAATCATCATCTTCAAAACTGAGGTCGCCAGCGGGCGGCGCAGAAAAATCGCCTCGATGAACGACAAGTGCGCGGGCGGCACCGGCGCGGTCATTGACAAGATTCAAGCCAAGCTCAAGATCCCCGCCGACCAGATGCCTGAGTTGGCTTATCGCGGCGTCCGCATTCATCCTGTCGCCGGAAAGTGCGGCGTCTTTGCAGAGACTGACATCAACGGCTTGCAAAAGCAGGGGCTTCCGCCCGCCGAGCTGATGGCCTCGCTCTTTGATGCCATCGTGCTGCAGAATCTCACCGTGCTTACTCGCGGCCATACGCTTCTGCCGCATGTGTTGCTGCTGGGCGGGCCAAATGCTTTTCTGCGCGGAATGCGCGAGGCTTGGCAGCACAACATTCCCCTGCTCTGGACTGAGCGCGGCATCAAAATTCCTCCGGGCCAGGCAGCCGAAGACCTGATCATGAGCCCTCCCGATGCGCTCTATTTTGCGGCGCTCGGCGCGGTCGAATTCGGAATCGGCGAAGCGGAAGAGAGTGGCCGCTACCTGGGCCGCGAGGCGCTCGACCGCCTACTCGATTCCAGCCAGCAGCAGCGTCGACTCAACTCCAGGCCCGGCCTCTGCGCGTCACCGGAAGAGTTGCAGGCCTTCAAAGCCCGCTATCAGCCCGCGCCCTTTATTCCAGCGACCTTCCAACACGGCGAGCAGGTCCAAGCCTTCATCGGTCTCGATGGCGGTTCCACCTCCACCAAGGCCGTGCTGCTTTCGCCCAGCGGTGAAGTGCTGGCCAAGGCCTATCGGCTATCCGAAGGCAACCCCATCGCCGACTCCATTGCAGTACTCGCCGATCTGCGTCGCCAGGTTGAAGATCGCTCCGGCCGAAGTCTGCGAGTTCTCGGCGTCGGAACAACGGGCTACGCCAAAGAGATTCTGCGCCAGGTGCTCAGCGCCGACATTGCCCTCGTAGAAACCGTGGCGCACACCCAATCCGCTCTGCGCTACTTTGCCGATCCGCAAGTCATTGTCGATGTCGGCGGCCAGGACATCAAGATCATCCTCCTGCGCCATGGTCGCGTGCGTGATTTCAGAATCAATGCGCAATGCTCGGCAGGCAACGGATATTTTCTGCAATCGACCGCCGAGGGCTTTGGCATTCCCGTCGAGCGCTATGCGGAATCCGCCTTTGCCGCGCAATCCATGCCTGTCTTCGGCTACGGCTGCGCGGTCTTCCTGCAATCGGACATCGTCAACTTCCAGCGCCAGGGCTGGCGGGCCGAAGAGATTCTCGCAGGCCTCGCCACAGTCCTTCCGCGCAACGTCTTCCTCCACGTAGCCAAGGCTCCCAATCTCACGGCAATGGGCTCGCGCTTCGTCCTCCAAGGCGGCACGCAGAACAACTTGGCCGCGGTCAAAGCGCAAGTCGACTTTCTCCGCGAGGGCTTCCGCTCCACCGGCATCGAGCCGGAAATTGTCGTTCATCCGCACTGCGGCGAAGCTGGAGCCATCGGCGCTGGCCTGGAAGCCATGCGCCTTTGGACCCAGGGAAAGCCCACGACCTTCATCGGCATGGATGCCGTGGCGCGCGTTCGCTACACCACCACATGCGATGAAGAAACCCGCTGCCACTTTTGCAAAAACGCCTGCCTGCGCACCTTCCTCGACGTGCGAATGGACGAACAGCCAAGCGCTTCCATAGTGCCGCAATCAACGACTGAAACTGGCAGCCGCCGCATTATCCTGGCCGGTTGTGAAAAAGGCGCAGTCGACGATCTCGAATCCGTGCGCAACATTCAAGCCCATCAGGATGCAACCCGAGCCGCTCATCCCAACCTCGTCGAGCGCGCCGCCCGTGAAGTCTGGCGCTCACGTCATCCAGAGAGTGTCGCCGATCCGCTGCCCGCGCATGCCCTCAGCCCCACCGCGCGCCGCCGCTCAGCGCTAGCCCATGAGCGCGCCCAACTGCGCGTCGGCATTCCCCGCGTCCTCAGTCTCTATGCCTATGCGCCGCTTTTCAGCGCCTATCTCGAAAGCCTCGGCATCCGCCCGGAAAACATCGTCTATTCAGATGTCACCACGAGCGAAATGTATCGCACCGGCTCCAGCCGCGGATCGATCGATCCTTGCTTCCCTTCCAAGATTGCCCTCGCCCACTTTCATAACCTGCTCTTCAAGCAGCATGGCCGTCAGCCGCTCAACGCCATCTTCTTCCCCATGTTCGATGTGCTCGCCTCGCCGCTCGTCAATACCCGCGCCAACAATGGCTGCCCCACCGCCTCAATCACGCCGGAGACAGTCGAGGCAGCCTTTACCAAAGAGACTGACCTCATCGCCGAGCGTGGCATTCAGTACATTCATCCATTGGTCAATCTCTCGCATCGCAAACTCTTCGAGCGTCAAATGCATCAGGCGTGGGATTCAATTCTCGGCCTCAGCAAAGAGGAAAACGCTCGCGCTGTCGCCATCGGTTTCCGCGAACAGGACCGCTACGAATCCAACCTTCGCCAGCAGGCTCGCGAACTCCTCAACCAACTCGAAACAGAAAATCGTTTGGGAATCGTCATGCTCGGCCGTCCCTATCATCACGACCCCGGCATCAATCACGAGATTATGACGCAGTTTCAAAAGCTGGGCTACCCCATCTTTTCGCAGAGTACCTTGCCCATGGATCCCGATCTAGATGCTGACCTGCTCGAGAGGCTCTTCGGCGATGAAATTCGCTCGGGCGTCATCTCTCACGCGCTGGACATTTCCGATGTGTGGAAGACTGCTTTCTCCGCCAGTTCCAACCACAAGCTCTGGGCCGCCAAGTTCACAGCGCGCCATCCCAACCTCGTCGCGGTCGAGTTCTCCAGCTTCAAGTGCGGCCATGACGCCCCCATCTATAGCGTCGTCGAGCAAATCGTAGAGCACTCTGGAACGCCCTTCTTTTCCTTCAAAGATATGGACGAGAACCGCCCCGCCAATTCCATTCAGCTCCGCGTAGAAACCATCGACTACTTCCTGAAGCGCTATCGGAACGACCGTTTCCAATCCGCGTAGAAACCACCTACTATTTCCCAAGGCGCTATCAGAACGACCGCACCATTCCCCGCCTCCTCGCCGGTTATGAGAAACTAGAAGAGCAGCAATCCTCGGGGCCAGCGCATGTGCGCGCCCCAAAACCTTGATTCAACCCCCGGCACATCGGCCCTCTGGGGTCCTCGCGAACGGTTCGTGGGGTGGCAGAGCGCTGTTGCCTCGTCGCGACCAGCATTTCAGGAACAAGAAAAAGAATGATCAGCGTCAGCAATGTAACCATGCGCTACGGCGCCAAAGTGCTTTTCGAAGAAGTCAGCGTAAGTTTTGTCCCTGGCCGCCGCTATGGCCTCACCGGGCCCAACGGCTCCGGCAAGTCGACATTTATGAAAGTCCTCACCGGCGAGATCGAGGCGCAGAAGGGCAACGTCGTACGCCCCCGCAAACTCGGCGTCCTGCGTCAGGATCAGTTCGCCTTTGACAGCTATCGTGTCATCGATACCGTCATCATGGGCAACAAGCCGCTCTGGGCGGCTCTCGAAGAGCGCGACCGCATCTACGAAAAGCCCGAACTCTCTGACGCTGACGGCATGAGGCTCGGCGAGCTCGAAGGCACCATCGGTGACGAAGACGGTTACACCGCCGAGTCCGACGCCGCCGTTCTCCTCGACGGTCTCGACATTCCAGAATCCGTCCATGACCGCAAGATGGGTGAGTTGCAAGGCGGACAAAAGATGCGCGTCCTCCTCGCCCAGGCTCTCTTCGGCAAGCCCCAGGCCCTGCTCCTCGACGAGCCCACCAACTATCTCGATCTCGATTCCGTCCACTGGCTTCAAGACTTTCTCAATAGCTACGACGGCACCCTCATCGCGATCTCTCACGATCGCCACTTCCTCAACAGCGTCACCACCCACACCGCCGACATCGACTATCAAACCATCATCACCTACACCGGCGGTTACGACGATATGGTGATGGCCAAAACGCAGATTCGCTCCACCCTCGAATCGCAAAACGCGCAGCGCGAAAAAAAGATCTCTCAGCTTAACGACTTCATCGCCCGCTTCTCCGCCGGAACCCGCTCATCGCAGGTCACCAGCCGACGCAAAGAGGTCGAGCGCCTGCAAACCAACGACCTTGCCCGCTCCAACATCGCCCGCCCCTACATCCGGTTCGATCAAATTCGCCCCAGCGGCAAGCACGCGCTCGAATTCAAGCACGTCACCAAAATCTACGGCGACCACAAAGTCATTGACGGCTTCAGCGCCAACGTCCTGCGCGGCGAGCACATCTGCCTCATGGGCCGTAACGGCGCAGGCAAAACCACCCTGCTCAAGAGCCTCTTGAATAACTATCCTGGCCTAGCCGACAAGGAATTCGAGTTAGATAACGGCACAGTCTTCTGGGGTCACGAAGCGCAGATCGGCTACTTCCCTCAAGATGTAGGCGCAACCATCGAGCACGGCCTTACCGTTGCGGAGTGGCTCCATCGCTGGAACCCCGCCGCCCACGTAGAAGAAATTCGCGGCATCCTAGGCCAGATGTTATTCAGCGGCGAAGAAGGCGACAAGCAAACTAAAGCATTGTCCGGCGGCGAACAAGCTCGATTAGCCTTCTGCAAACTCATCCTCACCAAGCCCAACATATTGATCTTCGACGAACCGACCAACCATTTGGACCTGGAAGCAATCAACGCCTTGAACATAGCTCTACAGCGCTATGAAGGCACGGTGCTATTAGTAACTCACGACCACGATTTAATCGACGAAGTAGCGACAAGATTATGGAACTTCAAAGAAGACGGCATAGAAGACTTCCAAGGCCCCTATGCCGAGTGGAAAGGCAAGCACAACTAAGGGAGAATTCGCGTCAACCTGAACCTTCACATTCGGGGGTAAGCCGGCATAGGTAACTATGCTCAAAAAACCGATAACTTATATGTCACGGTTTTCGCGCCGCCAATTGCCGCAGAACATACTGCAAGATTCCCCCGTGCTCGAAGTATTCAATCTCCTGTGGCGTGTCGATGCGCACGTTGGCGGTGAAATGCTTCACGATGCCGTCTATCGCAGTGACCTTTACCTGCATTGACTTACCCGAAGCAAAGCGGCTAGACAGCATCTCGGTCAGCCCGGCAAAGTCATACACCTCTTCGCCTGTAAGACCGAGAGAATAAGCAGTTTGACCGTCCGCGAATTGCAGGGGCAGAATTCCCATGCCGACCAAATTCGACCGGTGAATCCTCTCAAAGCTTTCAGCGACAACCACCTGCACTCCCAATAACTTAGGACCCTTGGCCGCCCAGTCTCTTGAAGACCCAGACCCGTATTCCTTCCCGGCCAGAATGATCAAAGGCACGCCCCTCTCGGCATACTTCGCGCTGGCGTCGAAGATCGACATCTGTTCGCCCTCGGGAAGCAATCGAGTAACTCCTCCCTCGGTGCCAGGCGCAAGTTTGTTCCTGAGTCGCACATTGGCGAATGTTCCCCGAACCATCACTTCATGATTGCCGCGCCGCGATCCGTAGCTATTAAAGTCGGACTGCTTGACTCCATGCTCGGCCAGATACTTGCCCGCCGGTCCGTTGGCCTTGATGTTACCGGCCGGAGAGATATGATCTGTAGTTACAGAATCTCCCAGCACAGCCAGCACACGGGCGCCCAAAATGTCAGTAACTGGCGCTGGAACCGGGGTAATTCCATCAAAATACGGAGCCTTGCGAATATAAGTTGAATCCAGCTCCCACTGATAGACCTCGCCGGTGGGAAAGCGCAGGTTCTGCCAGTTAGCGTCGCCCTTGTCGACCGTGGCGTACTCTTTGCGGAAACTCTCACTGGACAATCCTTTTTCAATGGCTGCGGTAACTTCGGCCAGCGTAGGCCAGATGTCCTTGAGATAAACAGGCTGACCGTTTTGATCCAAGCCCAGCGAGTCCGTCTCGAAGTTATGACCGATCTTACCTGCCAGCGCGTAGGCAACCACCAAGGGCGGACTCATGAGGTAATTAGCTCGTACATCCACATTCACGCGGCCCTCGAAATTACGATTCCCGCTCAGCACGCTGACCGCAACCAACCCATGCTCGTCAATGCTTTTGGAAACGTCAGTGGGCAGCGGCCCCGAGTTACCAATGCAGGTAGTGCATCCGTAGCCCACCACGTTGAAGCGCAGCTTTTCCAGATAAGGCAGCAGCCCAGCCTTTATGTAGTAATCAGTAACTACTCGCGAGCCGGGCGCCAGCGAAGTCTTCACCCAGGGCGGTACGGTGAGCCCTTTTTCGACTGCCTTCTTGGCCAGAATTCCGGCGGCCATCATCACCGAGGGATTCGAGGTGTTGGTGCAACTGGTAATGGCTGCAATGACAACGGAGCCGTGATCGAGATATTTATCCGGATCAACACCAAAGCGACCTTGCACGGTCTTAGTCGAATAACTTCCGGTACGCCCCGAGTCAGTAACAAGGCCGCGGTCCCATTTAGCCGCGATGCGCGTGCCTGGTGGCTTGGCCGTTGGCGAAAGCAAGCTGGGGATTTGTTCGGCAAAGATGGTAGCCACATCCCGCAAGAGTACCCGATCCTGCGGACGTTTCGGGCCCGCAACGCTCGGCTCGACCGTCGCCAAGTCTAACTCCAAAATCTGCGTGTACTCGGCCTCCGGCGTCGTTGCCGTATGAAAGAGTCCCTGCTTCTTGTAATAGTTCTCGACCAGCGCAATCTGTTCGTCGCTGCGCCCAGTGAGGCGCAAATAGCGCAGCGTCTCGGCGTCGACCGGAAAGATGCCGCAGGTAGCGCCATACTCGGGAGCCATATTACTGATGGTGGCGCGATCAGCCAATGCTAACTCAGCAACGCCAGGTCCGAAGAACTCGACAAATTTTCCGACCACGCCTAATTTCCTCAGATGCTGAGTCACAGTCAGCACTAAGTCGGTTGCCGTTGCTCCCTCGCGCAACTTACCCAGTAAACGAAATCCCACTACCTGCGGAATGAGCATAGAAATTGGTTGGCCAAGCATGGCCGCTTCTGCCTCGATGCCGCCCACACCCCAGCCCAGCACGCCGAGGCCGTTGATCATTGTTGTGTGCGAGTCAGTTCCGACCAATGTATCTGGGTACGCCAATAACTTGCCATCGATCTCGGCTGTGAAAACAACCCGCGCCAGATACTCCAGATTCACTTGGTGGCAGATGCCCATTCCGGGAGGCACTGCAGAAAAATTATGAAAAGCCGTCTGTCCCCACTTGAGAAAAGCGTATCGCTCACGGTTGCGCTCAAACTCCAGCAGCGCGTTGGCGTCGTAAGCTTGCGGACTTCCGTACTCATCTACCTGGACCGAGTGGTCGATTACTAACTCTGCGGGAACCAGTGGATTCACCAGCTCTGGATCACCACCCAGCGTGCGAATTGCGTCACGCATGGCGGCAAGATCAACGACCGCGGGCACACCGGTAAAGTCCTGCATCAGCACACGCGCCGGCATGTAGGCAATCTCCCGGCCAGGCTCGGCCTTCGCCTCCCACTTAGCCAGAAACTCGATGTCGCTCGCGGTAACATTCACGCCATCCTCGCGGCGCAACAGGTTTTCCAGCAGTATCTTCAGGCTGAAGGGCAGACGGCTTAAGTTATAGCCGCGCGCCTCCAAGGCGGGCAAGCTATAAATTGTAAAAGTGCTGTTTCCCGAATTAAGAGTTGTCTCGCTGGAAAAACTGTTCATTGTGGGGAAGCCTTTCTACCCGTATGCAAACGGATACAGAAACTTGATTAGTCAGGGTTCTGCAGCAGCCAATAATGAAAACCGTCTACGATCGCCATGAGCGCTGCCTGATTCAAATCGCTGCTAACACCAGCGGTGGTCCAAGGTTCGTAGCCATCAGCGTGAAAGCTGACGGTAACGCGGACATGGGCGGCCGTATCGTGGGCAGATACATCAATGGCTGTCACGCTGAACCTACCCAAGTGCATTTTTGCGAGAACTGGATACTTTTTTTCCAATTCGTGCCGCATCGCCTTAGTTAACGCATCCACCGGGCCGGAACCTTCAGCGCGAGTTACTTTGACTTGAGAGTCGCCAAGGCACAACGACATCGAAGCCTGAACATATCTGCTCCCTGTTTCGTCGGACTCGTCGATTACTCTCCAACTCTTGACGCTAAAGCGGTTTTGCAAAGTTCCGAGCACTTTCATGCAAGCCAGTTTGAAGGAAACTTCGCTAGCCGTAAAACCGTCGCCTTCGATCATCGCCAGGTTGGCGTCCATGAATGTCTGAGCTTGGGCCGAGTCAAGAGGCACGCCAAGCGCCTTCGACAAAAGAATTATATTGGCCTTCCCGGATTGACCGTTAACTCCGATTACCGGGATCGCGCCGACTTTCGCCGGATCGCACCAGAGGTAAGCCCCCGGATTTTTATGTTCGCTGCTGCCGTGCATACCAGCCCAAGTGCCAAAGGCGCCTGGGCCGACAATAGGAACACCGTGGGGAGGCTCAATTCCGAAGGCCGTGTAAGCAGAATGAGCCAAGCTGGTAAGGCCAATGAGCGATTCCGGAGTTACAAACTCGGCTTCATCCTTGAGTTGCATACCGCCAATCACTGTCGTCAGGTTCACATTGCCGCAACGTTCGCCGGTGCCGAGAAGAGTACCTTGAATCTGAACTGCACCGGCGAGAATCGCAGCTCGTGTATTAGCAATGCCAAGGCCGCGATCCGTATGGCCGTGAAACCCAAAGTTTGCAGCAGGATAACTCTGAATCAAGCCGCCGATGACCTGCGCTACTTCGTCAGGATTTGCACCGCCGGTTGTGTCGCAGACCACGATTCGACTTACCTTTTGCCGGGCGCATTGCTCGATCATCTGATGGAAATAATCCAAGCTGCGCTTACTGAAATCAGGGTCGCAATCGTTGCCATTTTCGCGGCGACCGCAGGCGGCATCCATTGCGTGTTCCAGGTCAACGATCACTTCAAGGCCGTTTTCATGGAGGCACTCAATAGTTTCGTATGCCATCAGAAGGTTCTCTTCCGGCGTCGTCTCCAAAGATTTCATCACATCGAGCAGCCTTGATTTAACAACGATGACAGCAACCGGGACACGTTTTTTATGCTTGACGATGAACTGGACATCGGGCCATTCCCGGACCTTAGCTCCCCGGCCTCGCGTTCTGCCGAATAGAGCCAGCTTCATGGCTCCTATGTCGATTGAATCAAGAGCGCCTGCTAAATCACTCACAAACAGGTTTGCGCCGGCGAAGCCGATTTCGGCGTAGCGAACGCCAAAAGAAGCCATCCGCTCAAGGAGGCTGACGGCATTTTGCACGGAGATGTCGATGTTCGGCTGCTGCATGCCGTCCCGAAGACTTGTATCGAAGATCTCGACTTTTCTACTTACCGTTGCTTTCATTCTTTTACGCACCAATATTGTGAAATGTTGTTCATGGAAGATTGTTTTGGCGGCAGATTCGCGGCTTCCCGTCGAGCCACGATTGAAGGTACCCTCAACTACCCAGAATAACAGGGATAGAGCATTGAATCACAGACCCAGAATAGACGATCCATCGACTGGCTCAAGGCGGGCTCGGGAGCATCCGCAAAAATAATTGTCGAAAGGTCGCAACTTTCCGCCAATTGCGGTGTCTTCCTCTACGGTGGGCCGAAAGAGGATGGAATTGCGTCTGAGTCAATCTCAGTCGGCATTCCATGCCCCTCTGCTCGATTCTTGCAAGGATTCCGCATAACGCGGATTCAGAAGGAGAGGCATATTCCATGGATACCAGGACGCACGGCAAGTATTTGCTGATCGCATTTGTTTCGCTGGCTGCCACGTTGCTTGCGGTTGGCTGCAACAGCGGAGCCACCTTAACCGATTCACAATCGACGGTAACAGGTCCGGCATTCGTCGTGGGCACGGATGCTCCCATGGCGAGCGTAGTCTCGTTTACCACACAAGTGCAAAATGTCTGCGCAGTTACCACCGCTTCAAATACGGGTGTGTCAGAATGTGTGCCTTTGCTCAGCGGCACGCCCACGGTTGATTTTGCCCGCTATAACGGACTTCAATCCTTATTGGACATCAACAGTATTCGGGTGGGCACCTATACCCAGATTGAGATTACCGTGGGCGCGGCGACCATCGGCTATCTAAATGTGCCGGCCAGCGGTGCTCCGACGATTGCGACCGAGGCGGCAACCTACTCTTCTTCCGCATCCACCTATACCTACACAGCGACTCTGGCCGCCCCACTTGTGGTGACTCAGGCAGGAGCTCCGGTTGGCCTGCGCGTGGATTACGATCTACGCAAATCCATCGGGGTCGATACAAATGGCAATATCACGGGCGCGGTGACTCCGACCTTTGATGTCAGCACGGTTGGAACGGGCGATGCGGGCGGTTATATTGACACGCTGGTTGCCAGCGTGGTCAGCGTGGGCACAACTTCGTTCGTCGTCCAGGGACCGCACGGAGAGCAATTCACCATTGATGTTACCGGAACAACGGAGTGGGAAAACAGCGCGAACGGCGATGGTCTGAGTTCGCTGGTTGCAGGAAGCAGCATCGTTGAGGTCTCGGGCATATTGGATAGAGCCGATCAGACTTTGGACGCAGACGATGTGGCGATTCTCTCTCAGAGCGGCTTCTACGCGGGCGGCCAAGTGACGTACGTTACACCTGCTTCTGGAGCGGCCACTAGCTTTGACCTCTATGTGCGGGGACTGTTGCCTACCTCTACCGGGCTTACGTTGGGAGAGATTGCGACCGTGGATTTGAGCAACGATCCGAAGTTCTTCATCTACTGGATGCACAACCCGGTGACGGAGCTTCTGTTCAGTTCCAGCTCGATGATGCCGGGTCAGCACGTTTCGGTGGGTGGGCCCGCGAGCGGCGCAACCAATGCGAGCGCGGTCACTGTGAATCGCGTTGTCCTGCGCCAATGGGGCTTTAACGGCACGGTCACTGCTGCGAGCGTCTCGCCGGCAGCTACCGGCGTCACCGCATTCCAGATGCAGATCAATGGATTTGCAGGCGTATTGGTGCCTCAGACTGTGACGGTTTACTGCGTGCCCGACCTCAAGTGGCGCAACGGTCTGACCGCAATGAGCGACTTGAAGGTAGGCGCCAATGTACGCGTCGTCGGCTTGTTGCTGAATCTGTCCGGTAAGCCTGTACTAGTGGGACACTACGTCGATGCCCTCGAATAAAACGGCACTTTGAACCATCCCATGCGCCGGAGCCGAAATCAACAGGCTCCGGCGCATTTCTTGTAAGGCTTCTACACGTTCTTATGCCGGTATCTCGCGGCTGGGGCGGCTCAGGAAATAGGCCAGGAGGATTGATGCGCCAACGGTGCTGAGAACGACATCGGCAGCCGGTCCAGCACGCGCGCCCCAGCGTCCGGCGCATATTCCGTCGATCGATGCCATATAGGCGACCGGTACGTTGCCCAGCGAATTGATAATGGAGTACCGCGCGCTGCCGCTCTTGCCTGAACCACCGAGAAACTCCAGCACAACCGCCGTAAAGAGAGCGTAACAGGCTCCAATCGTAAACAAAAACATCACGGTGCCCGTGAGATAAACCATAGGCTTGAGCGGTCCCAGCCACAACACAGTCAGCGTTGCTGCATTCACCAGGCCCAGAGTTAGATATGCCACAGGAGCGCGTACCCGGACCGAAAGAAGAGTTGCCGCGAGAGCGCCGGCTGCCGTCAGCAATGCTCCTCCCAGACCGTTGATCCATGCCACTTGCTGAGGACTGATCTGGTAAGACTTCGCCAAACCGGGAAGGATTTGAATCATCGATCCGCTGCACATGGGAAAGAGCATCACCAAAGTGTAGGGAATAGCCTTCCAGCGAAAAAAAGTTCCTTTGAACTCATGACCTATCCGCGCGAAGGTCTCCGCGAGGCTGACCCCACTGATGCTGCGTTGCTCCGGGGCTGCCAGTGCAGACAAGGAAGGCAAGATAATCATCGCAGCCATAATCCATCCGAGCACACCGAGCTGAAGCCGCTCTGAGAGAACGACAAGCACGGAGAGAGCCAGCGCGCCGAAGGCCAGCGATCCGCTCTGATAGAAACTGCCGGCTCGGCGGCGATTGACCTCGACGGCGATTGTGCCCATCATGCCGCCGCTGGCGGAGACAATGAGTTGGCCAAAGCAGGCGCTTAGAAACATCAGCGCGACCGCCAAGGGGCTGCCCAGGCTCTGTTGATGAAACGCAGCCAACATCACCGCCGCGGCCGTTGTCGCGGCCAACATCAGCCAGGTCCGGCGGCGAATCCAGAAATCCGTAATCGGACTCCACAGAAAATAGATCCATTGCGGCGTGTTGAGCAGCCCGACAATCTCGGCTGCTCGCACCTCGTTGATACCTTGTTTGAGCAGAAGATAAAACAGCGCGCCGCCAATGAGACCGTTCGACAGCACTCCCATTGGAGCGATCAGCAGCCCATATACCCACGGCCGCTCGGGCGGTGCGGCCTGACGCACAGCAACGGTGTTCGCGCTTGTTTCCATCTTCATCAGAGTAGCATTTGCTGCGGTCTTCGCTTCTCTGATAGCTTCATGCCCAAGGCAACTGCATGAAGACGAGTTATTCTGGCAAAGGAATTGTTCTGCGAATAACCCTCCATGCGATTAATTTGCCCGCTGACCCCGGCTCACGACGCGCGTGGCCGGCATCTGAGCGTCATGACCACGTCTTCCTGCTTGGGAATACCAGCTCATTCTTGAGATAAAGCAGCTCATGCGGCCCAGCGACCGCGCGGGGCAATCAAGCCGGGCCGCATGAAGCTGGCGGGAAGTCTTACACACCCCGCAGAAAAGTCCCCACTCGGCTTCAATTCAAATTCAGAGTCCAGACAATCAGCGACGGCGCGTTGTCATCAACCGCCGCAAAGATAGCCTGATCATTGGTCGAACTCACCGCCAAGCCAAACGATCCACCTTGGGCCGGATCAACCGAAATCTCCTTCACAAACCTTCCGTCCTTGGTGAACTCGACAATTTCGCTGGGCTGATTGGGATCGGGATTGATGCTGTCGTTGTTGGTCACCAGTAAGTGGCCATTGGGCGCCGCCGCCAGTCCCAGCGCACCATGCAGATGAACATTATCTTGGTAGACGACGAACCCCGTTCCAGCAGACTTTTGCCGGTCAGCCGCATCGGGTATTCCAAACACAGCGTTGTCTCCCGTGGAAGCTACATAGAGTACGTCGCGCGGCGCGTCGTAAACCAGACCCGTAGGCGCAACAAAGAATGTGACCGGATCGGGACGGCTGACATAGCCCGAGGCAATTGTTGTGGCATTCAGTAACTTGAGCCCGCTCGAAGTTACCTGGAAGTTCAGCCGGCTGATTGTTCCGTTCAGCGCGTTGGCGACAAACGCAATTGCGTGGTTTCCTTCATCCACCAGCGCCATATCCCACGGCGCCTGAATCCACGGACTGGTAATTGTCTGAATGAGCTTGCCCTGATTATTGATGACCAGCAGTGATCCTGGCTCTCCGGCTGTCTGCGTGGCGGGTATGTCGGGAGAGTTGCCAACCACCACGAAGCCAAGACTCAGCGTTCCCAGTGCGGTCGATAGCCCCAGAGGCGCGGTTCCCTGAAAGAAAACCGACGGCCATCCGGTCGCAGGAACGCGAATGATCGTAGTGCCAGTACCCTGAATATTTGCGCTGTTGTTGAAATTCGAGACTAGAATATCGCCATGCTTCAGCGGTCCAGACCCGATTTGAAAGTTTTTAGGAACAAAGGCAACGCCATATGGATTCACATCTCCATTTGGCGGTACGGTAGAGACGGTAACTACCGGGCTAGGTAGAAACGCATCGTCTGAGTCAAACCACTGTGCCAAGGCAAATCCAGGAGCGCAGACCAAAAGCATCACGATGGTCAGAGTTTTGCGCCAGCTAATCATGTTTAGCCGGCGAAGCATCGGTGCGCTGATTTCACAATTGGAAAACAATTCATCTTTTGACATGTCTTTTTCTCCTCGAAGTTAGTAACTCCTATTTCCTGGAGGCTCACTGCAAAGCCCGCCTCAGACAGGATGGAGTCCCCCGCCACCCACAATAACCTCGCGGCGCATAAAACGTGTCATGGACTTGTCATGGGCTTGTCATTTGAATGTCGTTTAAGCTCGGCGCGCTGAAGAAAAGCTTTCGAATCGCACGATCGGTCTTGACGCCGCACGGCGTGCCTCTGGAGAAGAATTGAGAGAATATTTCTTCCGAGACGTTGCAACGGTCACCTGTCGTTTTCGGTATGACTTCTTCATACTCGTGGTAGACAGTCGTTCAGGAGCACTGCCATGCCTGCCACTCTCTGCGAAAAACGAACGGTCAGCCTGCCCAGCGAGCAGGGCCGCTATATCGACCGGCTGGTTGACTCCGGAACCTATGCTTCGGCCAGTGAAGTGGTGCGACCCGGCTTACGCGCGCTGGAAGAACGGGATGCCGCCGTCGGACGCTGGCTGCGCGAGGATGTTGTGGCCGCTTACGATGCGCTGCGGTCAAAACCCAGCCGGGCGATTCCAGCAAGCCAGGTCTTCGCAGCCGTTCGCGCCCATCACCAGGAGCGAACGGCACGTAAGCCGTGAGCCACACAATCATCTTCACGCCCTAAGCAAAGGATGATCTCCTCAATCTTTACGATTACATTGCCGACCCAGCGGCCCAACTCGCGCGCTGCGCTAGATCGGGCGCATTGAGAAAACCTGCATGAGCCTGCAAACTTTACCAGAGCGAGGACGCTGCGCGATGACCTTCGTCCTGGCCTGCGCGTGATGGGATTCGAACGCTGCGTTCTAATCGCATTTCAGGTCAATTCCAATTCCGTCGCGATTCTCCGAATTCTCTACGGAGGACGAAGCGTTAAACTCGAATTTTCGCAAAGCGGCAATTAGAACCGAATCCGCAACTCACTCTCTTATCGCGGCAGTTCCATGTTATAGAGGAAGAGAGCGCGTAACTCGAGGTACGGCCCATGAAATTCTCTTGGGAGTGGCGGGTAATTCGAGCCGGTGAGAGCACCCCAAGCCGCGCGGTCTAAAGCCACGTCGCCCGAACTGCCCTCCAGCACCATGCTGCCCTCCATCAGCCGACCGCTGGGAAGAACCCGGAAGCGGATCATGAGCTGGCCCGTCTTGCTGATTGGAGGATTGACCTCGTCGGGAATCAGCGGATCCCAAGTGCGCATTGTCTCCCGGTGCCAGCGTGCCAGCCAGTTGTTGAAGTCCACGCCTTGGGTATCAGAGAGAATCTGCACGCCGCCCGAGCCGGCTCCAGGGTGCATGGTCAGGCCACCACCAGAGGGCAGACTGCCCATGCCCACGCCCGGACTGCGCGATGCACCCTTCATGGCGTCGCGCAAGGCGTCGGCGGGGTTCTGCGAGTTCATGGCAAAATTGGGCCGCGCCGGCACAGCCGCCGGACGGGGCGACTCAATCTGTGACTGCGACTGCTGATTGGGTGGAATGGGCGGCGGTGGTGGCGCAGGGGCTGGAGCGGCGGCTTGCGGCGTGGGTTCCGGCGCGGGCGGAGCGGCCTTCTTCATCTCATCCATCGTCTGCTTGTCGATCAATGGATGCTGGATCGGAGCCGGCTTGGCCACCACGGGGGGCTGGAACTTCGGCGTATCCAGGTAAGTAAATTCCTTGCGCAGCTTGATCGCGTCGTTTGAATCCACCACCACTGGCGCCTTGAAAACATACTTGGGCAGCAAGGCAATGCCGGCAATCAGCGCCGCATGGATGAGAATAGCGAGCCAGACGCCCTCGCGCAACCGCGCCCAGCGCCGCTCGTCCTCGAGCTCGCCAATCATTTCCAGCAACTCATGGGTTTCGTAGTCGACCCAGCGCGAACCGCGAACTACCGGGGTCGTGGACTGAATAGCGCGCGACTCGTCACCCATCTCCGATGCATTCGGGGGCGGACTGCTCAAGCCGAGAATGCCAGAACCCTGGCTTGTCCCTGCTGGCTTGCTGGGCTCGTTTACTTCGATTGGCGCTTCGTCGGTGGGCATTTGTTTCTGAGGAGCCAGCCTGAGCGCACCCGCCCCGCCGTCCCCGCGCAAGTCCTTTCCCTCTATTCTCTCATTCCCTGCGAATCTTTGCCCATCGCTCCGGCTCGTACAATGGTTGCTGACAGTAAGACGGATGATCAGGCGAAAGGGGCCCTGTTTGAAAGCAGTTTATCTTCGATTGTTGGCCAAGTGGAATCTCGTGGTTCTGTTTTTGGCCAAGTTCGGCATTTGGGGCGTGGGCGCGGCCGCACTGCTGGACTCTTCCACTCTCCCCATCCCGATGGACGCGCTTCTTGCCCTCTATGTTTGGAACGATAAAGGCCATTTCTGGCTTTATTGCTTGCTGGCTTCGGTGGGCTCTGCCATCGGCGGGCTGTTGCCTTATGGATTTGGCCGGGCCGGCGGCGAACTCTTCCTGCTCAAGCGCGTGAACCGCGAGCGCTTCGAAAGAATGCGCGCTCGCTTCGAGCGCCAGGAATTTTTGGCGATGATGATTCCCTCGATGCTGCCTCCGCCCACACCTTGGAAGGCTTTCGTATTTGCCGCCGGCGTTTTCGAGATGCGCGTCGCGCCGTTTATGCTGGCCGTTTTTTGCGGCAGAATGGTCCGCTGGCTGGTGCTTTCGCTGCTGGTGCTCAAGCTGGGCCCGAGCGCGGTGGGAGTGGTGGCGCACCATGGAATAGCTCTTGTGGCCATCGTCGGCGGTCTCGCGGTGATCGGCTTTGCCTGGTGGTGGTTCAAGAAGAAACGCGCAGGCAAGCTGGAGGGATAGAACCTTTTCACTTGAACTGGAAATGGATTTAACAAGGCGCAGTCACAACGCGTCTGGAGCCATCGTAGTATGGGCTCACAATACCGGAATTAAGGTCGTACGGAGCTTCGAAACCGCTCAAAGCCCGAACAGATTTTACGGGTCAAGAAACTTGTCTGCTCCCGTTCCGTTACAATTCCATGCATGAAGCTAGGCGAATTGGCATTGAAGTTGGGGGCGGAGCTGCGCGGGGATGCGGAGATGGAAGTCACTGGTGTGAAAGGGATTGAGGAGGCCGGGCCGACGGAGATTACCTTCGTGGCCAATCCCAAGTATGGCGGCTTGGCGCGTAAGACGCGGGCGGCAGCAGTGCTGGTTGAACCGGAGTTTCCGGAGATTGAGGCGGCGACGCTGCGGATCAAGAACCCCTACCTGGCCTTCTCCCGCACATTAGGCTTTTTCTATCAGCCGCCGGTTTATGAGGCGGGGATTCATCCGACGGCTGTCATAGACCCGACGGCTGAGATCGGCGAAGGGGCGCACATTGGCGCGTATGTGGTGATTGGTCCGCGGGTGAAGCTGGGCGCGCAGGCTACGCTGTTGCCTCACGTGGTGCTCTATCCGGGCGTCGAGGCTGGCAGTCATTTCTTTGCTCATGCTCATGCTGTGGTGCGAGAAGACTGCGTTCTGGGCGACCACGTGACGCTGGAGAATGGCGTCATCGTCGGGGCAGATGGATTTGGGTTCGCCAAGAACGAGCAAGGCCACTGGGAGAAGATTCCGCAGTCGGGGCCGGTGCGGCTGGGCAATCGTGTGGACGTGCAGGCCAACGCGACCATCGACCGGGCGACGGTGGGTGAGACGCGCATTGGAGACGGGACCAAGGTGGACAATCTGGTTCAGGTGGGGCACGCATCCCACGTAGGCGAGAATACGCTGATTTGCGCGCAGACTGGGCTAGCTGGTTCGTCAGATGTGGGCAACAACGTCATCCTGGCTGGACAGGCCGGAGTCGCGGGACATTGCACGGTGGGCGATGGAGTGATTCTGACCGCGCAGACCGGTGTTTCGCACGACATTCCAGCGGGCAAAACAATTTCAGGTTCACCGGGCTTCGACAACCGTGTTTGGCTGCGAGCGGTGACCATCTTTCAGAGACTCCCGGAGCTGCTGAAGCGGCTGGATCGGTTGGAGAAGAAGCTGGCCGCCCAGGATGCGAGCAAAGGCCCGGCAGACGGGAGCCAGCCATGAAGGCCTTCCGGGGAGCGCGCGGGGTTTTCTTGTCATTCATTCCGCTGCCCGCACTGCTTTGGATGGCCGGCTGTCACTCGTACCATGTTGAAACGACGGTCGAAAACCGGACGAGCGGCTCGATTCAACTGCTGGAGGTGGATTACCCGAGCGCCAGCTTTGGGGCGAACAAACTGGCGGCGGGCGAGAGCTTTCCCTATCGCATCCAGTTGCGCGGCAACGGATCGTTGAAGGTGCAATACACTGGCAGCGATGGGAAGCAGGTACAGGTGGAGGGGCCGACGCTTGCTGAGCGGCAGGAAGGCCGGATCGCGATTATACTGCTGCCGGGCGGCAGAGTGGAGTTTCATCCCCAATTGATGCCGCAACCCTGAACCCAATCGTAATCAGGCGCCTTCAATTTTCTTCAAAACCATCCTCGCTGCAATGGAAACATCTCCCATCGGCTATTCCCTCTCCAGATTCGACCGATAAGTAGGGTTAAGAGGAGAGGAATGAGCGGGAGTGCTGCATTCATTATCGGTCCTCGCATGTTTCCGTGGCTGCGGAGGCACGGGTATGCTTTGCGATTGGGGAGTTGCTTCCTGTCGGTTGCACTGGCTACAGGGCTTATTCGCTCGGCCTCCCAGGCTCATCTCTTGTGGGCGGCAAATGGAGTACTTCTCGCTTATGTGCTGTTGACCTCGCGCCGGCGTTGGGCCGCCTACATAGCTGTCGGATTTGCGGCCCAGTTCGCGGGAGGTGCGTTGACCGGCTTTCCGTGGCGGATGAACTTGCTACTAACGGCACTGAATCTGCTGGAAGTACTCACCGCCGCACTCCTTTTGCGCGAGAAATCAGGCGCACAGCCGCGTTTCACGGGGAGTTCCTCTCTGATCCGTTTTGTGAGCTTTGGAATGCTGGCTGCTCCACTGACCTGGGGAGTACTAGTCACGCTCCTATCGAATTTCTGGCCGGGAGTGGCGTTCGTATTTACACCGCTGGAATGGATTGCAGCACACTGCTTCGGCATTGGTATCGCCACTCCCATCTGCGTGGCGATCCTTCACGGACACTTCAAAAATGCGCATGATCTTAGACGGCACTGGATTTATATATTCTTATTGACGGCCGTTGCCTTGGCGGCATTCTCGCAGACCGGGGTTCCGCTGCTGTTTGTCGTTTATCCGCTTCTAGCGCTAGTCCTGATACGGATGGGAGTGGGATGGGCGGCGACTTCGACGCTCTTTGTTGCCATAGTCGGAAGCTGGTATACGCTGCACGCCGAAGGTCCGTTCGCACGGGTTCATTTTGTTCCGGGGGTCGAGCCATTAATTCTGTTGCAAGTCTTCATGGGATCGGCGGTCTTCCTCCTGTATAGCATCTGGGTGGTGCTGGAACGAGAGCAGGGTATCGTACGCGAGTTTGAAAGAATTGCGGCGCTGCAGGCCCTGGTGAGCGAAAACTCCCGCGACGCCATCATTCTTTCCGATCTCAGCGGCCACCGCAGCTATGTTTCTTCCGCCGCGGAACTGCTGGGATGGAGGCCCGAGGAATTGCTGAAACAGGGCGGCTCTGAAATGGTCCATCCTGAGGATAAGGAGCGAGCCCAAGCGATTGTGAACGAGTTGAATTCCGGCCGCGAGGGCGCCATGATTGAGTGCCGAATCCGAAAGCCGGACGGAGAATATCTCTGGGTTGAGGCCAGCCTGCGATTGGTACGCGACTCGGAGACCGGTTTACCGTCGGGAATCTTGAACGTGGTCCGGGATGTCTCCGAGCGCAAGCAGTCCGAACAAAAGCTTCAGGAAGCCTACAACGCGGTGGAAGCTCTGGCGATCACGGACGCATTGACTGGCTTGGCGAATCGGAGGCGCTTTGACCAGTACCTGGCTATTGAGTGGCGGCGCAGCATGCGCGACCGTCAGCCAATCTCACTGCTCATGCTTGATGCCGACAAGTTCAAGGCGTACAACGACACCTATGGGCACCAGCGCGGTGACAATTGTCTCAAGCAGATTGCGGAGGCATGCATGGATGTGGTTTCACGGCCCGGGGACCTGGTGGCGCGTTTCGGCGGCGAGGAGTTTGTGGTCATTCTGCCAAATACCGAGAACGAGGGGGCCATGCAAGTTGCCAACGAGATTTGCGAATCACTGCGCAGCCGCAAACTGCCGCACACCGGCAACCAGCCTGGAATCGTTACCATTTCTGCGGGCTGCGCCACACTGATTCCTAAATTCGGAAAGCATGCACCTGACCTGATCGAGATGGCGGACAAGGCGCTTTACAAGGCCAAGTTCAACGGACGGAACCAAGCGTGCAACGGGGACACCGTGGAAACGAGCAACGAAGACGGGCTGATCTCGGAGCCATCGGAGGCTGCCACCGGGACAACCGTCTGAGCGCTTGCGAAGCCAGCCGTCAATTTGAAAGGGCGCAGCCAAAGCCGCGCCCTTTCAAATTCTGGAAACGCATTTCGCGGTTCATCGGGCTCTTTAGTGCACCATGCCCTGAAAGAGCGGGGACTGGAGCAAGCTGGTGAACTGTGCATCCGTGGTAGCAAAGTGGATGGTGAGCAGCCCGGAATTGGAAGCAATGGAGGTAGCGCTCAACGCCTGTTTCTCAGCATCCGAACCACCCATTTTGCGTACCGTTAGAGCGGCTGTCAAGAGCGATGAGAGGGTACTCGATGCAAAGGGATCACCGGTCGAGATGGTCAAATCAAACTTGACGCCATGCTGAAAGTTCATTGAGTACCATGAGCCATCCAGGTGCTTACGAACAGTTTCAAAGTCGGCGACCGAGCCAGCCTCACCCAGCACCTGGCGCATCATTGTCTGGGTGCCTTTCTGGTCGAGAATGCTCCATAGCGGCTCGGAGTCGACGGACTTCATGGCTTCCATCATGGGGCCATTGGTGAGCAGGCTGGGCGTAACGCCATCGCGGGCATCGAGAGCCTTGGTTACGGCATCCGTGTCTCCGAAGACCATGGTGGCGGGATCGACGAAGCAAACCACCATGCCGGTTTTAGCCAGCGGAAAGACCTTGTTGGTGCGCACCAGAGTGGCCTTCAGCTTTTGCTTGCGGAAGTTGGCCAGAATATCCTGCACGGAGAACTGGCCCTGGGCTACGCCGACAGTGTTCAGTTTTTCATCCCCATCCTTGGGGCGGAAGAGGGCAAAGGCCAACGACTCGACATCGTGGTTTTCATTCAGGCCAGACTTTTCCAGCGCATCTTCGAAGCGTTTGAGCTCGGGCGGCATGACGCGTTCGCGCAGACCCATGGCCGAGTTCGAGTTCTCCATTGCGTGATAGTCGATGGCCACCAACTGCTGCACGTCATGCGGAATGGCGGTGCGGGCATCGGCGGACAACTGCGCCGCCTGTGCCGAGGCAGCCGCGACAAGCAAGATAGCCGGAATTGCAATTTTCAGAATAACTTTCAACGAATTCATCCTCCACGGTTTCGTCCGCTATTGAATCAGGGAGCAGGCGACAGCTTCAAAACCCGGACTATTCCGGCTCTCGATAAGCCAAAAACGCCGTTTCTGTTCCATTTCCATTTTACCCGTTCGCAGGGCACGGTCGCGATATGCATTTCAGGCTGGTTTGGCGGCTACTGTCTCTCCTGGCCAGTCCATAGGAGCCTCGAGACAGCGCTCCAAAACCTTGGTTTGCGAATCGAACCCAATTAATTGACGCATCCACTCGCTTTCGCGCTCACAGGCAGCCTCAGGGATCAGGCCAATGACTTCGCCCTCGACGGGCGCCGCCTTATGGCGCAGGGCAAGAGCCGAAGCGGCGCGAAAAACCTGGGAGATAGGCGTAACCGTGAAATCGGTAATATTCATGCTGAGTTGCGCGCGACCGTTGACGAGGACTCCCATGGCTTTAACGCCTTTGAGCCCTCCCGAAGCTGCGCGAATTTCACGCGCGATGGCGCGCACCATGGCAACGTCAGCGGAATCGAAATAAATGTTGTAGGCAACCAGGAATTTGCGTGCGCCGATCGCGCAAGCTCCGGCTGTAGGATGGATGCCGGGGCCACCGATGTCGGGGCGGCGCGACGAGTCTTTGCCGAGCGCCTCGCGCAATCCCTCGAACTGGCCGCGGCGCACATCTTCAAGGTTGGCGCGGTCAGGCCGCGCGGCTGCAGCTTCGTAAAAGAAGATGGGGACATTGTAGCGGCGCCAGATTTCGAGACCTGCCTGCCGGGCGAGCAGCGCGCACTGCTCCAACTTGATGCCGGAGATGGGCACGAAGGGAATCACGTCCGCAGCGCCGATGCGCGGATGTATCCCTTGCTGGCCGGTCAAGTCAATCAGTTCGGCTGCCTTGCCCGCACCGCGCACCGCGGACTCGACCACCGCAGCCGGATCGCCGGCCACGGTCACCACGGAGCGGTTATGCGCCGCATCCATGGACCAGTCGAGCAAGCGCACTCCATCGACGCGCATCGCGGCGACTATGGCCTCGACCCGCCGGGCATCCTTGCCCTCGGAGAAATTTGGAACGCACTCGACTACCGGTCCGCTCATGATTCCCTTCACCTGGTTATCCCATCGATTTAGCGGGAACGCAGCGACAGGCTCGCCACTTCTAACTCATTCATTTCCAGAAAGTGTAACCCACTTGAATCTGGATGCTGGCATTCACGCCCGGGTTGCGGTCGCCGAGCGAGGCAGAGGAGATATGCACGGCGTTCACTCCGAGGTCGATTGAACGCTTGGCGCGGGTATAGTAACGGATTCCAGCGCCGCCCTGGGGCGAAAAATTCCACACGCTGGTCGAGCCGTCCAGATGGACTGTTTGGCCATTGACCGTCTGCGTACTCATAAAATTCGGCGGAAACTCGTGTGTGGTGTAGATGAGTCCGCCAGCGGCCTGAAACCAGGGCTGAATGCGCCGTGAATGAGTGAGGAAATTCCACCGGAAGATGACGGGGGTGAGACTGACGCCACGATAGGTGCCGCCGCCGACCAGCAGTTGGCAATCAAAGGGCTGCCCATTCGAATCGGTACAGATATAGGTTTGGTCGTGTGGCGCCGGAGTGTAGGCCTGCCACAGAGGCATGATGTTGCCGCCGTACTCGAACTGGCCGCTGAGGATGCCGGCATGAAGCACCGGGGTCAGAGTCTTGCCTAATTGGACACCAGCGGAGAGAAATTTGAAGTCCGAGCGATCACCGACGCCAACGCCGTAGTTGACGAACGGGCCGTACTCCCAACTCTTGGCGCCACGGACCTGGGATATTGGAGTGACTTCTTCATTTGAAAGCGACACACTACTGTTTGCGCCTGGCGACGTTTGGGCTCGAGTAATCAGACAAGCGGCCATCAAGATTCCGGCCATCAAGACAAAGGATAATAGTTTTGTAGTTCGAGTCAATGTTCTTCCCTTCCCTCAAGAAAACTTTTGCATCTCCGCAAAAAGGCCGCCACAACCGGGCGGCCCTTCGAGCGCCTCACAACGCTCGATTATCCGGCTGCCGCTTCCATCTGATCGGCGTCCATGTCAAAGTTCGAATAGACATTCTGCGTATCGTCGCAATCTTCCAGGACTTCGAGCAGACGAATCATCTGGTTGGCTTCTTTGCCTTCCAGCTTGGTGTAGGTGGAGGCGACCATGGTCACTTCGCTCATCACTGTGGGAATGCCGGCAGCTTTGACTGCTGCGGCAACGGCCTCGTGAGCAGCCGGTTCGGTAACAATCTCCCAGGTGTCGCCTTCGTCGTTCAGATCTTCGCCGCCATGTTCGAGCACAATGTCCATCAACTGCTCTTCGGTGGCCGCGTCCTTTTCGACAGCGATCAGACCCTTCTTCGAAAACATGAAACGCACCGAGCCGGACTCACCCAGATTGCCGCCGTTCTTCGAGAACGCGTGGCGGATTTCACTCACCGCACGGTTGCGGTTGTCGGTCAGAACATCCACAATGACGGCGACGCCGCCGGGACCGTAGCCCTCGAAGGAAATTTCCTCGTAGTTGACGCCTTCCAGTTCGCCAGTACCGCGCTGAATGGCTCGCTTGATGTTCTCCTGCGGCATGTTTTCCGCTTTGGCGGCGAGAACCGCTGTGCGCAGCCGGGGATTGCCGTCAGGGTCTCCATTACTACCCTTGGCGGAGATGGTGATTTCCCTGATCAGGCGGGTGAATATCTTGCCGCGCTTAGCATCCAGCGCGCCCTTCTTGTGCTTGATTGTGGCCCATTTTGAATGGCCGGACATGAGAACCTCAGTGATGGTGAAGAATAGCGGCGCGGGCACGCGCCTAACCTTCTGAGTATACCATTGGCGGCGCTTGGCAAGTACCCGCTCGTGGATGAACTCAGGGCAAACGCATCTTGACATCCTTTGTGGCAAGCAACTCTTGCTCCACCGCTTTCAAGAGGTTTGCAGCCTTGTCGCGGATGGAATCTCCGATCGGTTGGCCGAAGCTTAAGCCTTCTAAAAAATCGCCATTTGCGGTCAAAATGCCCCGCTTTTAGTGAAAAATACATCACTCTTTCAATGAGATAGATTTTGCAATGCGGTACGAGATTTGCGTTTTCGCGCACATTGACAATTTTGCCTGAAACTGAGTTCTGTTCAATAAGGACGCGGGGATTCATCGCTTTTGCGATCTCGTTTTCTTCTCCAGATGCGTAATTATCTGCACGAATAAAAAATATCGTAGGGGGGTGTCGGGGGGGGGGACACAGTTGTCAGTTGACAGTTTTCAGTTTTCAGTGAAAGCCCGCGGCTGTAGTCATGTTTCATTCTTTGATTGTGCGCCTCGGGACGGCAATCTTCTGCAAGTATCGGAGAAGATGCGTTTGCCCTAAGCGGAAGTAGAGAACGGTCCGGGGAACTATATTGATTGACAAAACCAGTCAGCCAAAGCTATCTTTTTGGAAACTTTGACCTGTCCGACTTGAAATGAGACAGGCAGTCCAACAGCGCGACCCATTCGGCATCATCCACCTATCCATTTTTGATGGTCGGTATAAAAACAAGGCCGCCCCTATCGGCCAGGAGGATCCTATGAAGAAACTTCACGGGAAGTTACTGCGCAGAATTCAGCATTTTGCGCTCGCCTTGGTGTTCACCACTGTCACCACTTCCTCTGCGGCAACTTTGTTTGTTGCCAAAGATGGAGTTGATAACTCGATCTGCGGCACTAAGAGAGATGCCGCGTGCCTCACCATTCAATACACCGTTGCCAACCGTTCGTCGGCCGGCGATCTTCTGCTGATTGGACGCGGCGTATACCCCGAGTTGATTGTTGTGGACCGGAATTTGACGCTCAGGGGTTCTTCCCGAGATGAAACCATCCTCGACGGAATGCACAGCGGAACGGTAGTCACGATCCCGATCGGTGTTACCGCCAGCATCGAGTCTATGACGATTCGCAATGGATTTGTGACCTCCAGCGTTCCCGCCAGTTTGGTGGCCGGAATCAGTAACGCGGGAACGCTCAGTCTCTTCGAAACAATCGTCACCGGCAACATGGCCTCCTCAGCTGAGATTGGATTCTTCCCTTTTTCGGCCGGGGGCGTTGGGAACTCGGGGATTCTCAATGTTTCGCACAGCAGAATTGTCTCCAATAGTGCGGCACAGGTCTGCTTTTCATCCGGCGGTCTTGTGAACTTGGGCTCTGTGACCGTCGAGGACAGTTTCTTCGCCAACAATCTTCTCTTGCCGGGTCCTGGCGGGTGCACCGGGCCCGGTACGGTGCCTTCCGCTTCTGGTTTTTTCAACGATGGAAGCGCAGTCGTAAACACCAGCACCTTCCAGAAGAATGAAATTACCTCGACTGGCCCGTTCACGCTGAATCGCAGCACGGTCAGTGACAGCGATGGATTTGGCATCTATAACGCCGGCAACCTCACTGTGGTAAACAGTACGATTTATGGAAACGCGTTCACTGGAATTGACAATGCTTTGGGTGTGCAGATCGGGTCGATGGACATGAGCAACAGCACGGTGGCCGATAATGTGGGAGTTGGGGTTGTGCAGCAAGCAGGACTTGGCTCAACCATCCGCAACTCGATCCTTGCAGGCAATCTTGGCGGCGATTGCTCAGGGGATTTCATATCCGGCGACTACAACCTCATTGAGGATCTGGCCGGCTGTTCGCTTTTTGGAGGAGGCCACGATTCGACCGGTCTATCGCCGGAATTGGGCAAGCTCAGAGAGAACGGCGGGCCGACGGAGACGCTATACCCGAGGAAGGGCAGCCCAGCAATCAATGGAGGAAACCCAGCCGGCTGCAGGAATGCGGCTGGATATCTGCTGCGAACGGACCAGCGGGGCTTTCCTCGTCCCGAACCACCGTATGGGCGCTGCGACATAGGAGCGGTCCAGGTTGAGGCGCATCGCTACGACACCTTCTGAGCCTGACGGTTTGGCATGGCCGGGAGATGATGCCGGCCATGCCAAATGCAGGCATGATCGTGGCGCTGACCTACCCCTCGCGAAACTGATACCCTAGAAGCATGAAATTCGGGGTTCTAGTCTTTCCTGGCTCCAACTGCGACCACGACACCTTCAACGTGATTGCCGAAGTGGCTCACCAGCCTGTGACCTTTCTCTGGCACGATTCCGAGGATATCCAAGGCGTGGATGCAGTCGTGGTTCCTGGCGGCTTTGCTTACGGCGATTACCTTCGTACCGGGGCGATTGCTCGGTTTTCGCCTGTGATGCAGGCGGTGAAGCGCTTTGCTGACGGCGGCGGCCTGGTGCTCGGCATCTGCAACGGCTTCCAGATTTTGACCGAAGCAGGTTTGCTGCCTGGCGCGCTGATGCGGAATGCCGGACTCAAGTACATCTGCAAGCAAGTTCATCTGCGAACGGAGACCGTCGATAGCCCCTTCACCAACCAACTCGTCAAGGGCGAAGTTCTGAAGATGCCGATTGGGCATATGGAAGGCAACTACTTCTGCACGCCGGAAGAGTTGCATCGGCTGGAAGCTGAGGATCGGATCGCTTTTCGCTACTCGACGCCGTCTGGCGAAATCACGCCGGAAGCAAATCCCAACGGCTCGCTGAGCAACATTGCGGGCATTCTCAATGCGGGGAGAAACGTTCTGGGGATGATGCCCCATCCGGACAGGTCGAGCGAACTGATTCTGGGATCGGCAGACGGCTGGAAAGTCTTCGCTTCGATGATTGAGGCGCTGGCAACCCATTGAGATTCCGGCCAGTGAGTTGGGAGATGGCGCCGCATGATTGACATCCATCATCACCTGCTCTACGGAGTCGACGACGGATCGCCCGACCTTGAGACTTCCCTCGCCATGGCGCGAGAATCCGCTGCCAACGGCGTGACGCGTATCGTTTGCACGCCTCATGCCAGCGAGCGCTGGCCGTATGTCTCACCGCTGATTAATGAGCGCTACGAACGGTTGCGAGAACTGCTCGACGGCGAGATGGAATTAAGCCTGGCCTGCGACTTCCACATGACTGCGGAGAATATCTATGAAGCGGTGGCGAACCCTTTGCGCTACTCGATCGACGGCAAAGGCTACCTGCTGATTGAATTCGGCAATACGTCGATTCCTCCGCAGATCAGCGACGCGATGTTCATGCTGCAATCGGTGGGCTATACATTGATTATCACGCATCCGGAACGCTACCCGGCCGTGCTGGGCCAGCCCGAGATGCTGGCAGAGTGGATGCGCAATGGCAGCCTAATTCAGGTGACCTCCGGCTCGCTGTATGGGCGATTCGGCAAGGTGGCAGAAGCTTTTTCCAACGAACTGCTGGAACGCCGCTGGATTCACTTTCTGGCCACCGATGCGCATAACACTCATTCCCGACCGCCGCATTTGAAGAAGGGGTATGACTATGTGGCTCAACGAGCTGGTGAGGAGACCGCACGGCGCCTGTGCGTGACGAATCCGCTGGCCGCCGTCGAGGGAGCGCCGTGGCCGCTTCAGCCTGAGCCTCTGGGATTGCGAGAACGCGTGCCAATGAAGTTTCGCGCCAAGAAGTTTGCCGCCCCACCCAGCAGAAGCGCCTACGCAGAGTCTGGCGATGACACTCCCAAGCCCGGCTTCTTCAGGCGATTGTTGGGGAAGTAGAGCCGCATTCACTTTTCCTTCTTTGCCTATAACATTCTTTCGTCGCAACTATCATTCGGAACTTCGCGGCCCGCGGCGCCCGCCAAACGTTAGGTTCCTTTCGGGATGCTTTACCTCGCCAGCGACGCTGGGGTTCATATTTAAGCTTGCCTGTCGCCTTTTTGTTTCAGGCTCCACTCTTCTCGCAATTTGTCGACCCAACGCGGGGCGAAATGATTGCCGCCTCGTGCGGCCGTCAAGACTAACTTCCTGCCTGGATTTTTAATAATTTGCGTGTTCTAGGCTCCCGGCTTCCTGATTGCGGGACAGGCAGCAGCGCCAGACCCTCAATTGCCGCCGCACGGCTCTTCTCCATCTTTCCGGCGGCACGATAGGCCTGGGCGAGGGTCAATAGTCTGGACGGCAACTTTCGATGGCTAAGAGCTACTGCACGCTCAGCGCACGAGATTGCCAGTTGTGGATCTCTGAGAATTGCTGGTTCTGCAGTCAGAAAAGCGTTTGCTGCCATTGAGAGAATTGTCGGGGAATTCTGATTTTTTGTTGCAAGGTCCCTCATGGCGTCAAGTCCCTTTTTTGTAAGTCTCGCGGGGTCGCCCCCAGCGTTCAGAACGAATTGAATCGAGCCAAGTTTTACTTGTTGACTTGCCAGAAATGGCTTCAACTCGTCTTTTGATGGGTCCCGTTTCAGTATCGCTTCCATGGCCGCAATATCCTCAGCTAACGGCTTCTCCGCAACCGCCAGGTTATGTCTCCTGTCGCTCGCTGAGGCTCCCAGCGCGGGATCGGCCGCCGTCTCGAAATCCCGTACTTCCTGGTCCAATCCGACATGCAAGTCTTCGAGGGCTCGCAGATCCTGCGGGTCTGTCGCCACATAGAGCCGGAAGGATTGAAGAAGTCCAACCTCCAGCGCATTTGCCTTGGAGTAATCACCCAATTCAACCAGTGCGTCTGCCTCGTCCAACAGCAAATGTTCTCGCAGCCGAACGATTGCCAGAATTCCTTGTCCCTGGCTGGGCACAGTCGCCAAATACTGAATGCCCAACTGGAGGTCTTTGAGCGCTTGTTCTGGATCGACCGCCATTTCGTCTTCGGCGATCCTCACCTGACCCAATGCAAGGCCTCGTATGGCGCGAATCATCTTCGGGTCCATACCCAATGCGCGGCTATACAGTTCGACACCTCTTCGATAAGCGGAGAGAGCCGCCTGGCGATCGTTCTGGCTTTCCGCGCTGGCCAAGCCTAACTCATCGCCGAGCAAAGTATGGGTGCGAGCAGCATCGCATAACTCGGTCGTCGTGACACCGGGAAAGTGAATCAGCCGCTCGTAGGACGTATTCGCCGCATTTGTCGATGCGATGGCTTGCTCGATGGGCGCAGTTCCAAAAAGTATCTCGCCGCGGGACGATTGCGCGTAGGCTAGAATATGAATCGCTTCTCTGTCTTTGGAATTGGCGCCGCCGAAAGGCTTGCTCAAGGAGATGGCTTTGTCGACACTCACTAACGCGCCGGGAACATCGCCAACATTTTGATCGTAGTCATTTCCCTGCAGGTTTGCCAGGCGGGTGTATGCGTCCGCCAGATCAAGCTGTGTTTGTCGGTCGCCTTGTGCATCCTCAGCCATGCGATCCAGGTGCTTCAGTACACTGGTGACCAGTAGTTTTTGCGCGCCGGTCGTACCGGGAACCTGCTGAATAGCCGTGTTCAGTTCGGTCAGCAGGCTGTTGCTCAACTGGCGTAGATCGGAAGACCGGGCCTCGGCCCTGCGCCTTTCTTGCTCGGCCACTCTGGCTTGCCATGTGGTGCTTGCAATGCCCGCCACCAGGGTAACAAGCAGCACGGCCACTGCCGCGAGACTCCATCGGTGGCGGCGGATGAACTTGGAGGTGCGATAGCGCACTGTGCCTCGACGAGCCGCGACTGGCCGCCCTTCCAACCAGGCGCGAAGTTCGTCGCCGAGACGCTCGGCGGTCAAGTAGCGCTCCTGAGGCTCCTTGCGCAGAGCCTTCAGCAGAATCGCTTCCAGATCTTCATCCAGCCGCTTGCCGTCGCCGGACATCGAGGGCCTGCGCGGAGCGTCCTCGCAGACTGCTCGCAGCATCT